>ERZ795046.125-NODE-125-length-98151-cov-45.639955_pt1 | contig 98151 bp, 86 predicted proteins | sample MGYA00375130_ERZ795046 | MGnify/ENA primary metagenome ERZ795046 (study PRJEB30175, sample SAMN05720202) | activated sludge metagenome | isolation source: anaerobic digester from wastewater treatment plant | place: Japan | collected 2015-05-15 ... | reverse complement strand
TCTGCCCGTCTGCACCGCGCCTCTCTCCGCGATCCTTTCGCCACATCTTGGCCCTGATATGTAGGGTTTACTCATATATAAACATTACGGTACGATCTCCCGTTGAGATCATGCTATCTCCCTACCACATTATTCCTGTGTGGTTTGCGTTCGTCATCTGCAGAGCACACGAGGAACATGCTCTCCCTTGTGCGGTCCGTATATAAAAGTTTCTGATCACGAATGATCGCGATGTATCTGGATCGGAAGGCTGACTCACCGATAAAAGCATGGCTATCTGTAAGCATCCGTGCAGGGTCCATCGAATTGACGGAAAACTATTTGATAGTGGAAACGATAAGGTTTGAGAATATCGTCCTTGTTCTGGGAATTTACGGGGGCTGTATCCAATGCAGGACCTGGCGGCCAGGAAGGTTAGCAAGATAGACCTCGACCCCATGGAGCTCATCGAGCGGTATGAGCCACGCGGTGTACCGGAGAAGGCCAGGATAACGGTCATCGATTACGATGAGGTTCAGTTCCAGGAGGAAGAGGTCAAGAGCGTTGAGGAGTGTGCGCCATACAGATACAAGCCCACAGTCACATGGATCAAGGTAAACGGAATTCGCGATACCGAGACCATGGAGAAGCTCGGCAAGATATTCGATATTCATCCTCTCACAATCGAGGACATCATCACAGGCCAGCGGCCAAAGATGGAGGATTTTGGTGACTACATCTTCATAGTTCTGCGCGTCTTTTACTATGACAGGATAGCGAACGAGATAACCTCAGAGCAGTTCAGTCTGATATTCAGCTCCAACTTTGTGATAACCTTCGAGGAGAGCGGCGGGGATGTGTTCAAGCTCATCAAGGAGAGGATAAAGAACGAAAAGGGGAAGATCAGACGGAGAGGCACCGACTATCTCGCGTATGTGCTTCTTGATACGATTGTCGACAATTACTTTTACATACTGGAGCGCCTTGGCGACCGGATAGAGATGCTCGAGTCGGTGCTTGTGGAGGAGCCCTCTGAGGAGAACCTGAGGGAAATCTACGAGCTCAAGAGCTCCATGATATTCCTCAGGAAATCGGTCTGGCCACTCAGGGAGGTGATAACCAGACTCGAGAGAGGCGAGTCGCCGTTGATACATGAGAACACCATCATTTACCTTCGGGATGTTTACGATCACACGATACAGGTCATAGACAACATCGAGATAATGCGCGATATGCTCTCAGAGATGATCTCCATCCATCTCTCCAGCGCAAGCAATGAGCTGAACAACATAATAAAAATTCTTACATCTATAACAATAATATTCATGATACCAACACTTATCGCAAGCATTTACGGCATGAACTTCAGGTACATGCCTGAGCTCGAGTGGCGGTATGGCTACTTCGTCACGCTGATTCTCATGGCATCAGTCGTCGTGACCACGGCCTTGTACTTCAAGAGGAAAAACTGGCTTTGATATCTGGAGTTGTCTCAGAACCGCATCGTCAATCGGCTGGATGGTCATCCTGCAGCACCCTGAGTTTGAGGATCCATGCGGCTTCTCACCGGGTTGTTCACATGAAATCACCGCATGGAGATTTTGGCCGTGCCGGAGCGTTTCTGGATGAAACTAACATTGCATCAGAGCTTTCATCATTTTGGCAGCATGTTCCACGGATGCGCGGTTTTGAGACATTCTCAATACGTTGAGATAATTGTCCTCTTGGGAGATTTCTGGATGAACGACTATGCCCGATGATGGTGACTTCACCTGATCAGTACCTCAAGTACGCGCACGATACTGAGCAAATACCTAATCCCCTGCCATCACCACAGAGCGTAAGAGTTGTGCAGGCATCGATGCCGGTTCAGCTCTTCGTGCAGTTTGTGTCCTGCCTTAACGTGATCCCTTGAGGGAATATCAGCCACAACAGCAGAGCGATCCTGTAAGGGCAGGCTCAGTGACGCATCTGCCTGGATCTCAGGCACATCTATATATCTCATTATCGCATCGTAAAAGCAAGCAGAAAACTGTGGGGTATTGCAATGTGGAAGAACATGCTTATGGCAATTCTTGTGAGTTCGATCATTCTTGGCTCGGCTGGCGCGGTCTGGATGAGCTATGCTCCCAGCGCAGGTGAGGTCGTAGCACAGTTCAGCAAGCCTGTATACACGATCAACATGACGGGGCAGCCCATCCAGGGATACCATCCACTCCTGGGTCAGAGCTTCTGGTTTGAGCCTCTCCCAATTGCAGGCCAGCCGGCAGCCACATCAGAGAAGATAGCACCGGTTGTGCTCGGCAGCGTCCCTGCGCCGCATTACATCACGGACTTCGGCCAGAACTGGGAGCGGAACATGAAATTCGCACAGACAAGGTCATCGTTCAGGATAGCAGCAAATAACACCCTTGGATCCATCGGACCGAGCTGGAATATCTTCGATACAGGATGGATCGTGATTTGAGGGTGCTTTTGTGGTCTACACATTCACATGACGAGAGCTGGCACTGCAAACGCCAGACATGAGCAGCTAATTCCAGGGCATATGAATGCGCTCAGTGCGGATGACCATCGCACTGGGAGCATCCAATACATTTAACTATCTTAAGAGGGAGTTATTATCTGTGCGATCCATCCAGAAGACCGGCGTAAAGGGCTTTGGCGGAAAGACTGAGAGAAACCGTATCACCGGCGCGAGGTTTTTGCTTCTCAGACCTGCTGGATACCCCCTTAAGAGCACGTTTCAGGAGTCTCCTGTCGTATCGGATCCGGTGCTCTTCGAGCGGTACGCGAAGGAGCAGTGGTACGGCGAGCTCGTCAGGGCCGGAGCATACCTTTTCGACAGGCGGCTCTACCCAGACTTTGCGTTCAAGGTCGTGAAGGTGTACCCTAGAGAGGCGGTGATTGGAGCAGATACGACGATAGTTGTGGAGAAAAGGATAGAACCCACAGCTGTCGTGGAGCCTGCCTCCTTCGATGATGTTGTCGGTCAGCTCGACGCGAAGAGGAAGGTCAAGGTGATAAAGAGGTATCTTGAGGAGCCCGAGAGGTTTGGCAGCTGGGCTCCCCGCAACATACTCTTCTACGGCGCGTCGGGTACAGGCAAGACCATGATAGCCAGAGCGCTTGCCACCGAGGCAAATGTTCCCATGCTGCCAGTGAAATCAACATCACTGATCGGGGAGTTCGTGGGGGAGGGGGCCAGACAGATCCACAACCTCTATGATCGGGCTGAGCAGCTCGCACCCTGCATCATATTCATAGATGAGATCGACGCCATAGCGCTGGACAGGCGCTACCAGGATCTCAGGGGAGATGTGTCAGAGATAGTGAACGCCCTGCTCACGGAGATGGATGGTATTTCATCAAGACGCGGCGTCTGCACGATAGCTGCGACGAACAAGGTCGAGCTCCTCGATTCGTCCATAAGATCGAGGTTCGAGGAGGAGATCGAGTTCAGGCTCCCATCCTATGAGGAGAGGCTTGAGATTCTCAGGAGGAATGCAGGCAAGATGCCGCTGGAGGTCAGGGGGGACCTCGCAGAGATCGCGAAGCTGACAGAGGGCTTCTCCGGCAGGGACCTCGTGGACAAGATCCTGAAGGTGGCGCTCCATCAGGCCATCATCGATGACTCCAGATCCGTCGAGCGGCGTCATTTGATTGATGCGCTCCAGCGCGTCAAGCGCGATGTTAAAGAGCCTCCGGGGGAGATGTTCATCTGAGGGGGCGCCTTCCATGTGGCAGCAGATCCTGAGCAAGTTCAGGCGATATCCTGCTCAAGAGAAGGTCGTTCGGCTGATACTCTCAAGGGGCTTCCAGATAAATGAGCGCGGCAGGGTCGCTTCCGGGTCAATAGAAATCCCTCATGCGCAGATAGCCAAAGAGCTCGATGTTGATAGAAGAGTGGTTGACACCACAGCTATGGCCATTCGCGAGGATCCTGACCTCTGGAAGATATTCAAAAATGTGAGATCTGTGCCTTTTCTGGCGGATGTCGCGCCTGTGCTCGGGCTTGGAGTGATCGAGATCACGCCTGTCGATGCGAGACAGACCGGCCTTCTGGGGAGCGTCGCCATAGCTGTGGCGAAGCATGGATTGAGCATACGCCAGGCGGTATCTGACGATCCCTTCTTTGTGGAGGATCCTAAGCTCACAATCATCACAGAGGGCAAGATTCCTGGGGAGCTTGTTACACTTCTGAAAGAGATAGAAGGAGTCAAGAAAGTCACGGTAGAGTGATCGCATATCCTACTCTCGGCACTGCACTTTAAATTATAATGTGTAAAAAATTCGATATCTAGCGAAACACTCAGCTGAAAAACTCAGCTAACTGCCGCGTACTGCAGGATGTGGATCTTTCTTTTTGGCTGGCGGTCTCCTGGTGAGATTTCACCAGCTGCACAGTCCCCAGGACGTCACGCCTTAGTGCTTTGACAGCGGTTACAGCGCCAGTCTCTCGCAAGGGAGCTCAGGAGTTAAGTTTTGGTATATCACTGGGCATCCCGGGACCGGGCTCCGCAGGTGGCTGATCATCAGGCCCACTGGGTGGAGCAGCAGGTGGTGGCACTGGACTCTGGCTTACGACAACCAGTGGTGATACCATCTGTAGCTCACGCATGAATCCATATTCTGTGTATGATATGGAGGATATCACATCATAGTATCCAGGCTGCTCTGCGACCACCGGATAAGAGACAGTCTCCTGTCGGCCCGGATAGAGCGTGACCATGTACATCGCCGGGCCAGAAGTCGCCAATCCATACGGAATCACAGGCACCACGCTTGCCTGTGTCGCGTTGTCCCCAATATAGATCAGGTTGAGCGTGACCACTGCTGTATCACCCACGCTGATGCTTCCCCTGTCCAGCAACTGGCTAGCAGTGATCTCTGCCACTGCTAAACCTGTGCACAAACCCACTCCCAGCATAAGCAGGAGCACAAATCCTACTCGCATCATCACCCTGATCTTGGACGATGCCGAATTTAAAAGTACCTCTTATACGAGGGTAATATGAGGTTTACAACAGCGCATTGAGCTGTGAAATTACACCGCATGGCATCTTGATCTTCATCCTCCAGATCTGCAGCGTCCATACCCGGCGCTCCATGATCCGGAGCTGCAGCGGGCGCAGTCGCCGACTTTGCTCACTGCAGGCAGTACCTCCTGAGGGGCTCGAGCCGGTCACCGAGCTCGTAGACTATGGGCCTTCCCGTGGGAACCGTCAGACCCTCTGTTGGAACTCCCTCCATATGGTTCATGAAAGCACGAATGACGTTCGCGTGTGTCGTCACTATGACCCTTCTCCCCGAGAGGATCTCCGGAGCTATCTCGTGCGTCCAGAGGATCAGAAGACGCTCCTGGACATCTCTTATTGATTCCCCGGCAGGGTGTCTACCCAGATCCCTGTACCTTCTGTCAAAACGCGGATGCCTTGGATCGTCATCTGGCAGAGCTGGCGGCCGGATATCAAAGCTGTGCCTGTACCTTTTCAGCTCATCAGGGACATCATCTATGACCTGGCCCTCGAGCTCTCCGTAGTGCCGCTCGTTCAGCATCCAGGATTTCCTGACGGGTATCCAGAGCAGGTCCATCTCATCCAGGACTGCGCAGAGTGTCTTTATGGCGCGCCTGAGCATCGAGACGAAGGCGACGTCGAACGTGTATCCCTCTCTTCGCAGGATTCTGCCCGCCACTCTCGCCTCCATCATGCCCTCTGGCGTGAGATCGGGATCTGACCAGCCGGTGAACCTCCGCTCAGCATTGTAGCTGCTCTGGCCGTGTCTGAGCATGACCAGTTTGTACATGCAGTAAACCAAAGGCAAAGATTGTTATATAAAGATGTCAGAGATGAATGCATGAACGGCCGGCTGTTCTACGCTCCGATAACATTCCTCTTCATGGCAGTTCTGGCGCTGCTTGCATTCCTGGTCGCCTCCCTGCTCTTCGTTGGTGCGCTCCAGACAGCCTTCCTCAGGCTCGGGTTTGCGTGGCATGACGCACTTCTTCTCCTCCTCGCCTCCCTGGTCGGAAGCAGCATCAACATTCCTTTCAAGGAGATACGGTCGGAGATACCGGTGACCAGGACAGCGTATGTCAGGGTTTTCGGAGTGAACTACAGGATCCCCATCTACGAGACCGTTTACAACAGCACCACAGTGGCCCTGAACGTGGGTGGCGCAATGATCCCAATCCTCGTATCTGCGTATCTGCTTATGATGTTCTCTCACGCCCTGGCCTATGCAGCAGCAGCCACTGTTATTGTGACGCTTGCTGTGCACAGAATCGCCAGGCCTGTTCCGGGCCTTGGCATAGTGACGCCTGCCCTCCTTCCACCGCTCATAGCGGCACTGTCATCACTGGCTGTGATCATGATCGCCGGAGGGCCCCGAGAGCTTGAGTTTGTCACAGCATACGTCAGCGGCACGCTGGGAACGCTCATCGGCGCTGATATTCTCAATCTCAACAGAATTCAGCGCCTCGGCGCTCCGGTGGTCTCGATCGGCGGAGCAGGGACCTTTGATGGCGTTTTCCTCACTGGCATCATCGCTGTGCTGCTCGTCTAGCCGACACCTCTTCAAAATCTCTCAGAATGGACGCGAACCGGCGTACGGTCTTTCGGAGGGACCTGAAACCCTCCTCGTCCTTCTGCACATCCTCCAGCGTATCCCGCGACCAGAATGTGGCGCCGAGGTTTGCCCCGAATGATCCCCCACCAACTGGGACTATCCCGTTCAGGATGTAGAATGTGATGATCTGGTATATCGCCGCCTCCTGGCCGCCTATTCTGTCACCACCCACTGCTATCGCCATGCCGACCTTTCCCCGGAAGAAGTCGAAGTCCGCTGCAACCAGCGCTCTGCATCTGTCCATGACCGCCTTGGTCTGGGCGCTCACACCGCCGTTGTACACGGGGGTTGCGAATATCAGTCCCCTGGCATTTTTGAGAAGGGGATACAGCTCGTACATGTCATCCCTTATCGCGCAGGTCTTGTTTTTGAGACAGTAGTCGCAGTGTCTGCAGAACCCGATGTTCTTCCCCCTGACGGTGAAGAGCTCGGTCTCGAATCCACTCTCCCTGAGCATCTCCAGCGCCCTGGTGAGGACGTGCTCCGTGGCCCTGTTGCGCGGGCTGCCTGATATGCCGAGAATCATGGATCATACAGAGCACCGCATTGTACTTCAAACTGTGGTCACCGGAGAGGATGTGTCATTGAAGATCTGTCATAGTTACGGGTTCGGATCACCGACCAGCCCCTTCTGAACCTGAGATCGCTGGCATAAACAGGAATCCTGTGCGGTCGCACTCTTGACCCATCGGCACGAGTGCGCGACGGGGCACCGGCTCCACCAAAAAGATCATATCCATCCTGCATCATTACCGATAATCTGTTAGCTCTGTTATATTCCAGTTTACAAGAGGCGATCTGTTTCGATGCCAAGTGGTCGATATACCAGGATCGAGATAACGCCCGAGGCTTACATGGGACTTGAGGCGGAGGCTATACTCCAGCGAAAGACCCTCAAGAGGCTGGCCTCTGAGTTGATTCTCCAGGGGATCTCTCCGAAGGCTCTGAGATTTGTCCATGAGGAGTCGGATCTTGCAGCCAATCCCATGACCAGGGGCAGCATCTCGAGAAGGACGCGGCTTTCAGAGGATAAAGAGGCACTGGAGAAGATAAAACAGCTGTGGAAACTTGATCCAAGGCCATCTGTAAAGGAGATCGCGAGCCTGGTGGGGTACTCGCAGGCGGCCGTCAAAAATCAGATAAAGAGGATGCAGAACAGCGGAGAGCTCTCACCATAGTCTTTGCTGACAGAATGTCTGGCATCCCGATGTTCGCCATTTTGACAGACTGCATCCATGTTATGCTTGAGAGAGCTATGGACATATCCTGCGAGCCGTGCGGCCGGGAACGACTCATTAAGAGGCATATCGGGATCGGGCGCATTTGGTGCATGTGCGGCCAGCCAGAGCTGAGCTCGGGGCTGCCGCGGTCGCATAGATCTAGCTTTCGGCTCAACTCGATCTGATCAGACGATCCCGGCTCCGGTATGACCGGGATGGAGTCGTCTATGAATGCTCTCCACCAGTTCGTTTTAAGCCGACAGAGATCATCCATAGTCCTGCGAGCACAGCGATGCCAAAGAATCCCAGAGCAACCATCTCCCAGCCCTGGGGCACATTAGACAGAAGCACAACGCCCACAGTCACGGATCCAAGACCTATGCTAACAGAGCCCATGCGATTGTTTATTACGCTTATCAGTATGCCAGCCCCGATCAGAGCTGCCGCGATATCCAGGAGCACAGGAGAGAGCATGCTTTCCAGAGGGAATGCATACTACTTATAGGTTGTCGCAGGCTGCCGGGAACACCGGACAGGCAGTGCGTAGATTTTGGCTGTGAGGCTCGAATCACAGAACAGACTGCCAGAAATCTGCTCCGCCTGCATAACACCACGACTCCAGCGAGGTCAAACGCTCTTGGCCTCAACCATACAACAACCCGATCCACGGTTTTGTAATACTATAATCAAAATCTTTATTACCCAGTAAGATGACGTAGCATTGGCACGCGACTTGACCTCCTTTACCTGACGTCTCAGGTTTTCCCGATATGCTGAGAAAGGCTCGAGCGATGCCATCTGGCGCTTGCATTGGGGCAGGCGCCTCCTCTCCTAATACCATCTCAAAGCATTGCAGCTGTCGGCATGTGCTGCATGTTCACATGCTCTAACCAGACCATCAAAGCTCTCTCACAACACTGGCAGTGAGTACGATGCATAAAAGTATCAGGCTCTGATAAACCAGGTGACAAGCGCACGTCCGCTCAAAACGCCCTTCTGAGTTCCTGTAAAAATGCGGATTGAAAACTTCATAAAGCTCGGGGTAGAGACGACGCTGTTACCTTCATCTGATCTCAGGGTGTTAATTAACATGCTTCTCGGCTATGGAAATTCATATGTCAGACTCGAGCTGGAGGATGGCTGGGAGGTTCTCAGGCCGAACGAGCTGCCTCCAGCGCATGAGGGCGAGATAGACAGAGCTCTGGACTCTCCCATCGGCGCTGGCCTGGAGGATCTCTCGGGCAGGAGTGCAGCGGTGATCGTTAGCGACATCACCCGCCCCTCTCCGAGCCACAGGATGCTTCCGCCCCTCGTGCGCAGGCTTAAGGGAATAGGAGTGAAGGATCTCAGGGTTGTTTTTGCTCTCGGAACACACCGGCGCATGACTGAGGATGAGGTCGGGCACCTTCTGCGCGGCTGTGTGAAGCTTCCGCATTTCCAGCATGATACATCGAGATGCGTGCATCTTGGTGAGACCAGCCGGGGCACGCCGGTCGAGATCTTCGATCTTGTGGAGTCCTCGGATCTGGTGATAGGCACAGGCAACATAGAGTATCATTACTACGCTGGCTACAGCGGTGGCGCGAAGGCTCTTCTTCCAGGGGTATCATCGGAGAGATCCATACACCACAACCACATGATGATGAGGGAGCCAAGGGCTCGCTCTGGATTTCTCGACAGCCCTGTGAGGCAGGACATGGAGGAAGCGGCAGGCATAGCAGGGCTCGATCTCATACTCAATGTGGTGCTGAACAGCAGAAAGGAGATCGTCTCGGCTGTGGCTGGCGATTACATAAAGGCGCATCGCGCAGGCGCAGCGGTTGTGGACAGGATGTACCTGCGGGAGGTGAAGCCCGCGGAGGTGGTCATAACATGCGCAGGAGGCAGGCCGAAGGACATCAACCTCTACCAGGCTGTTAAGGCGCTGGAGAATGCAAAGGGCGCTGCGGCTCCTGGGGGGACAATCATCCTCCTGGCAGAGTGCGCCGAGGGGCTGGGCGACAGGGTATTCGAAAGGTGGGCGAGGGAATGCTCCACGCCGGAGGAGTGCGTTGAGCGCTTTGCGAGGGAGTATGAGTTTGGGGGGCACAAGGCAGCTTACATCGCAGAGCTGGCCATCAGGAACAACCTTGTTCTGGTATCATCAATACCCAGAGATGTGGCTGAGAGGTGCTTCTTCACGCCCGTAAGAAACATTGAGGAGGCGCTGGAACTCGCTTGGAGCACGCATGGGAGGGATGCCAGGACTCTTCTGATCCCTCATGGAGACCTCACGCTGACAAGGGCGGTGTAGGAATAGAGCAGCTTCAGGGCGGTGGTTGAACGGGCCTGTCACAAGGTAATAATCCTGATGAGAGGGAGTTCCTGCTGGGCCTCATAAAGGAGCTTGAGGATCTTTACGAGAGGCACGATGCCGCGCTCTGCGACATCGAGGAGTGCAGGAGGTTCGGCGGCATGCTCGCCAGGCTCCTGGAGCGGCTGGAGGATGCAGGTCAGTACAGGCTCGCGGACAGGGTCATGGATATACTGAGCATCTGCTCCCCGAAGATAGCCTCGCACTGTGAGAGCGCTGAGAGGACGAAGAGCATGATCAGAAGTTTGATCGAGAGGCTGAGGCAGGAGGCAGAGACCTCATAGCTCTAAACACACATGCCATCTCTGATATGCGGAGAACTTTCGTCTCGCATATCAGCCCATTTCGATCGCGAGAGGGGTGTCATCTCTGCAAGCTATTTTATCCATGGGCATGTCAGTTCTTTTGATGATCGAAGAGCAGTTTGATTGCCAGATTGTATCATGGGAGGAGGCCTACCGGCTGGAGCTGGAGCTTGCATCCCGTATAAAATCCTCCGGATACCGTCCGGATCTCGTGGTCGCGATAGGGCGTGGCGGGTTTGTTCCCGCGAGGGTGGTCTGCGACCGCCTCCTGCACACACAGCTCACGAGCATACGGATCGAGAGATGGGGGGTCGCGGCTCACAAGCTCGAGAGGGCCACGATACGTTTTCCGCTATCTGTGGATATCTCAAACATGAGTGTTCTTGTCGTGGACGATGTGACCGACACGGGGGACACGCTCAGCTCCGCGCTGGAGTATCTCTGGAGTATGGAGCCTGCTGATGTCAAAACGGGCGTTCTTCATCACAAGGTCTCCAGCAGGGTGAAGCCTGATTACTGTTCTGAGATCGTTCGAAGATGGAGGTGGATAGTCTACCCATGGGCCTTCCACGAGGAGATGCTCGGCTTTGTCGAGCGCGTTCTATCCATTGATCCTGTGGGGATGGATGAGATACGCAATCGTTTAAAGAGGTTGTACGGAATAGATATCAGCGAGCCCGACCTCTCCGATGTGCTGGAAGACGCCATCCTCACTGGGAAGGCTGAAATGACCGGAGAGGGGTATGTGAGGGCAGGGCAGGTCTGAATGCAGATCCACATCGTGATCTGATCAGAGACTGTGCGCGTCTGTCCCTGAAGACTGTGAGGTTCTGATGACAGCTCCAAGGGAGATAGCGATAAAGCTGATGGAGGCGACATCGATGATTGGCGATCCGAGGGCAGAGGATCCGCTCGTTCCAACGCTATCCGAGGCAGACTACTACCGGATCGCGTGCCACATGCTCTTCGTGTGCAGGCGATGCGGCACCTGCTGCACAACGGGCGATCCGATAAAGCTGAGGGAGGATGACGTAAGACGGATCGCCAGGTACCTCAGGATAACGCCCAGCAGGGCGATGAAGCGGTATGCTGCTCGCAGGGTCTCAGAAACCGGGAAGAGCTTTCTGGCGATGAAACACACCAGGCCGTGCAGGTTCTATGATCCATCAGTGAAGGGATGCAGGATCTACGATGCCAGGCCGTGGTCGTGCCGGATATTCCCGTTCCTGGGGATTTACGGATCAGAGGATGCTGTGAAGGTTCACACCAGCTGCCCCGGCTCGATCGAGGCGGTCAGAGCCCTCACCCAGGCGCTGAGCGAGTTGAAGGAGAGCGGTTACATGGGCACAGATGATCCGGATGCTGTGAGAAGGGCGAGGAGATGGTTCGACGAGGCTCTTCTGAGGCTCTCGCCTTAATGAGTTGCTCCGGCAGTGTGCCATATTTGCTGTCGCTCTTATCCATCTGATGACTTGCCCGAAGAGGCACCAGTCATGTATGCGCTCCCTCAAGCGTGAACGGGTGCTTTGAGCAACCACATTGCGCAACCCCCAATTTGCTAAACACATAAGAGCGTTTGCTGTAAATTCAAAACTGATCGGTGCGCAGATCCTGCGGGCCGCAAACACTGCTGCGAATCCGGTCCGCCGGCGTCTCATGCTTTCCTTCCGATTATCAGAGCCACATTCTGGTCGTCATCATTCTTCATGTGCCCTGCATGAACGGGGTGATCCCCGACGATTACCATCATCGTCTCAGGGCCTGCTCTTTTGAATATCTTCCCCACATGAGCATCTATGGAGACAGCAGCTCTCAAGAATCCATCGAGATGCAATCCGTTGTGAGCTGCCTTGTCCAGACCTATGAAGTATGACACAACAAGATTCGGGTCTGCGGAGAGCGCCTCGAGGGTGAGCCTGCAGATGTGGTGATCGAACTCATCTGGAGGGAGCGTTCTCGGGACAGCGCCTATGTACTCTATCAACCCGTCGTAGACCTCAGCGCCCCCCTTCTCCATTATTACCGCGGATCTAAGACCGGATGAGCTCGCGATCTCAGGTATGCTCAGTATCGGCGACCTCTTGGCGCTCTCTGTATCGTATATGCCGTGATGCTCCGGCGTGAGCCCGCTGAGTATTGACGCTATGGCTGGAGATGTGTGATCTGCAACATGCAGAGCTCTGAAGAGGAAGCCCGAGGCAGCGATCTCCCTCATGTGCCTCAGGTGCAACAGAAATGATCTGTAAAGCTCATAGCCGAGACTGTCGACTATTATCAGAATCGCCCTCTGACCTCTCCACCGCTCTATCTCCTCTATCGGTCTGCCATCCGGATTTGGGAGCTGAAATCCGAGCGATCGCGCTATGCTCGGCGCGATGTCTGTCTGGCTTACAGTCCTCATGATGCTCTGGTTTGAGATGATCTCCACTGCCAATAAAGTTCGCCCTCGAATACAACATCGTATTGAAGATATTTTATATAATCATCAACATCTGTGCATTCTTAACCTTTATCTGGCACTTGCAGCCCGCGGTCGTGTGCTCGAATGGCTGAATGATTCTGCTGGAATCTAGCGCCTTGGGCGAGACATGCCATGAGTCCGGATGGACTGAATGCTGCAGATTTCAACGATACGCGTACACGACCCAGCCTGTTTGATGATTATGAACTGCCTTAAATTATTACTTTTCGCTCATCCACGCACCTGATGCAGACAACCCCGTGGGAAGTTATTTATCAAACAACCGACTTTAAAGATTGAGGTGATATTTATGGGGTTCGTTGATGAGTTCAAGGAGTTCGCGGTGAAGGGCAACGCTGTGGACATGGCAGTGGGCATAATAATCGGAGCGGCCTTCGGGGCGATCGTCAACTCGCTTGTCAAGGACATAATAATGCCGCCGCTGGGGCTCATCCTGGGAAGGGTGAACTTCACGGATCTGTTCATAGCTCTGGACGGGAAGGCCTATCCATCTCTGGCAGCAGCCCAGGCGGCTGGCGCTCCGACCATAAACTATGGCCTGTTCATAAACACTATAATAAACTTCATAATAGTGGCGCTGGCCATATTCATCGTCATAAGACGCATCAATGCCATGAAGAAGGCGCCAGCCCCGCCTGCACCTAACACGAAGGAATGCCCGTACTGCAGGGAGACCATACCTCTGGCAGCGGTAAAATGCCCTCACTGCACGTCTGATCTGAAAACGTGAATCCTCAGAGATCCAGGCCATAGACCTCTATCAGCGATGCTCTGGCCTTCTCCCTGACGATCTCGGGGAACCGGTCTGAGCTGCACGCTCTCTTGAGCGGCTCTATGGCCCTCTGATCATTTATCTCTCCGAGAGACCACGCAGCCCATGCCCTGATCTCCTCCAGATCCCCGCCGAGCATGACATCTATGAGCGGGTTGAGGGCTTTCGGATTGGCCATCTCGCCCAGCGTTGTCACAGCACAGAGCCGTATCTCAGGGTTCTCGTCGCTGAGGGCAGAGACAACAAGATCGCATGCACGATCTGTGCGTATGCGCCCGAGAGCCTTAATCGCCTCAACCCGCACGTCCAGATACTCGTCGCCGAGCAGCGGGGCGATGAGATCTGCCGTCTCCTCGATCGCGAGCTCTCCCATGAAGCCAGCCGCTCTTCTCCTCACCTCCGGGTCCTCGTCGCGCAGGAGATCTGCTGCTGAGGGGAGCGCATCCCTCGACTTCAGCCTGGCGAGCGCTGTTACCGCCATGCCCCTCACCATGGGATCCGTGTCATTCAGCAGATCTATGAGCGCGGCCTCAGCACGCAGGCCGCGCAGTGCTGCAGCGGCCCTCAAACGCACATCCCTCGCCGAATCGGATCTCATCGCCTGGACGAGAGCAGGAACTGCCGATGGATCGCCGATCGCCTCGAGCGCGGCCGCAGACCACTCTCTCACAGCACGGTCCACATCGCCGAGCAGGCATCTCGATAGAGCATCAACCGCCTTTGTATCGCCAATCTTTCCGAGAGCCCATGCGGCTCTGTAGCGGACATGGGGTGCAGGATCACCAAGAGCCTCGAGAAGGCCGGGAACCGCGCTCTCTCCCATACCCACAAGCTCCCATGCGGCCCTCTGGCTCTCAAAGTAGTTCTCGCTCCTGAGCATCATGAGGGGATTTTCGCTCTTCATGCTACACCTCTCTGAATCACGCACAATCAATCGAGCATGATTGGATGATAAGGTTTACCTATCTCCCGATCCCATGTATGGATCATGTTCGGAGGCAAGGATCACATCCAGGTCGTCAACGGGCATCTCCACATCTCAGGCGCTGACACAGTCGAGATAGCGAGGAGGTTTGGCACTCCAGTTTATGTGACCTCAGAGGATCGTCTCAGAGAGAACATTCGAAGGTATCACAGAGCCTTTCCGGATGCTGATAAGTACTTCGCCGTGAAGGCGAATGGCAACATATCGATAATAAGAATTCTCGCACAGGAGGGGGCGGGGGCTGATGTCTTCTCCGCGGGGGAGCTTTACCTCGCAAGGCTCGCAGGCGTTCCCAGGGAGAGGATACTCTTCAACGGGAACTCCAAGAGGGATGAGGAGCTGAGGATGGCAGTGACCGCAGGAGTTCGGGTCTCTGTCGACTCTGAGGAGGAGCTTGAGAGCCTGAGCAGGATCGCATCAGAGGAGAGCAAGAGCATCGAGGTCATCTTCAGGGTCAACCCGGATATCTCGGTGAAGACGCATCCGAAGATAGCCACGGGTCTGAAAAGCTCCAAGTTCGGCATACCCGCGCAGTCTGTGAGGAGCGTGTACGAAAAGGCGATGCAGATGGACGGGGTGAAGCCGATCGGTCTACACTGCCACATAGGCTCACAGATACTTGATGTGTCGCCTTTTTCAGAGGCAGCTGCCAGGATGATGGACCTGGTGGGTGAGATCGCTGCTATCGGCGGTGATGTGAAGATGCTGGATCTGGGTGGAGGCCTGGGGATACAGTACGATCCTGCAGCATCTCCTGCGCCATCTCCTGAGGATCTCGCGAATGCCATACTCCCTGTGATCGAGAGGAGATCAGAAGAGATTGGTGTTAAGATGAGGCTGATCCTGGAGCCCGGTAGGAGCATCGTCGCGGATACCACTGTATTGCTCACGAGGGTGAATGTTGTCAAAAGGGCGCACGTCACATTTGTGGGTGTTGATGCCGGGTTCAACGTGCTCGCAAGGCCGATGCTCTATGACGCCTATCATCACATTGTCGTGGCGAACAGGGCAGATGCCAGGATCTCGGAGAGGTACACTGTTGTGGGGCCGATATGCGAGAGCGGAGACATCCTTGCGCGTGAGAGATCGCTTCCTGTGGTTGAGAGGGGCGACATCCTGGCGTTTTTCGACGCAGGGGCATACGGATTCTCGATGTCATCTCAGTACAACGGCCAGCCGCGGCCTGCAGAGGTCCTGGTCCACAGCGGAGATGTGGAACTCATAAGAAAGGCAGAGGACATCAGCGCGCTCCTCGCATGCCAGGTCATACCGCCAAGGCTGATGTGAGTCGCCAGAGAGGGTGGGAGCGGCATTCATCGAGGCGTTCGTTCATGTACAGTCCCGAATTTCTGGGCAGCCTCCAGGGGATCAGCATCGATCAGAGTATTCCTTCTGAATTTTGTGAGACATGCGCTGTTGATCTCAATGATGAGGGCAGACGGTCTTGAGGTGGAGCGCGACAATTGCATGCATCATCAAGACCGTGTGGGTGGACCCTGCATCTCCTGAGATGGCAGCACGTGGCAGTCTTCATGAGATGCGACCACGTGAGCACATGGTTCTCTTATTTTATTTGCATTCATGTGTGGTGGATTGCAGCGATCGTAGCAAACTCAACCAAAAGGTTTTTATCCTTATGAAAAGTATGGAGCAGTGATACGTATGTCAGATATAGCAAGAAGGACTCGATCTGATGTGGCAAGGAGATCGAGAAGCACAGAGGTCTCCAGGAGATCAAGGTCCGAGGAACTGCCGAGAAGGGCGAGATGAGCCCGGCTCGTTCGTCCGGGATGCACTCAAAGATGGATATTTTTTAAATAGATCATATATTTTATGGATGCTCAGCGGTTTTCATTCCGGCTGTTCTCATCGGATCGCATAATTGAAATAAGAAAAGAATCGATCCTGTATGGGGGTTTTGTCTTGTCCAAGGACATATTGGAGAAGGGTGCAATTGTGCAGCGCGACAAGGAGACGTACGCCATAGCTCCTCACATACCTGGAGGCATAATCGATCCTGCCACGCTGAGAAAGATAGCAGACGTTGCTGATAAGTACAACGCAAAGGTGCTGAAGCTCACATCTGCTCAGAGGATAGCGATAGTCGGCATCAGGCCTGAGGATATAGACAATGCCTGGAAGGATCTCGGCATGAGTCCGGGCCATGCCATAGGGATGTGCGTGCGGAGCGTCAAGATATGCCCGGGCACGACGTTCTGCAAGAGGGGGCAGCAGGACTCTGTTGGAGTCGGATTGAAGCTCGACGAGAGGTATCACGGGTATCAGCTCCCCTGGAAGTTCAAGATGGGCGTCTCAGGGTGCGTCAACTCATGCGCTGAGCCCTGGATCAAGGATATCGGGCTCATAGGCACATCGAAGGGCTGGCGCGTCGTCGTCGGAGGGTGCGCTGGCGCAAAGCCGCGGATCGCGCAGGTTCTGGCAGAGAACCTGAATGACGAGGAGGCGATCGATCTCGTGGACAGGATCATCAACTACTACAAGGCGCATGCAAAGAAGCAGCGCCTCGGGGAGTTCATCGAGGAGATCGGCTTCGAGAGGTTCAAGTCCGAGGTGCTGGGATCCTAAATCAGATTTCTGGCTTCAATCATGCCGGATTTGCTTTTGGGTGAGAACATGTCCAAGACAGAGGAGTATCTGAAGGAGGCGTTTGCCGGAGAGTCGCAGGCGAACAGGAAGTACCTGGCATTTGCTGAGAAGGCTGAGAAGGAGGGGTACTCGCAGGTTGCCAGGCTCTTTCGGGCTGCAGCCGAGGCTGAAACAGTCCATGCGATGAACCACCTCAGAGCGCTGAACGCCATACGCTCGACAAGGGAGAATCTCGAGGAGGCAGTCGCAGGCGAGACACATGAGTTCAAAGACATGTACCCGGAGATGCTGAAGACCGCGAAGGATGAAGGGAACAGAGCGGCTGAGATATCGTTCCGCTACGCAAACGAAGTGGAGAAGGTCCATGCAGAACTCTACAGGGAAGCACTTGCAAAGCTGGGCGAGTCAAAGGAGGATTATCCCTACTTCGTCTGCCCCGTATGCGGGATGACCGTCGGCAGGGAGCCGCCGGAGAGGTGCCCTATATGCGGAGCCAAGGGCTCATCGTTCAGACGAATAGACTGAGTCCAGTTCGCGGGGCGGCAAAAAATGAGCTACTCCCGCGCCCTGGAAGGGCGGGCACCCCGCTTTGCCCCCTTAAATCTTATCCAGCTTCTCTATGCCGATCTTTTTGACATTCGGCTTCCAGATCATGTCCGGCATCCACGCGGGCGCATTGGGCGGCTTCGGCACCTGTGTTCTCCAGCCCTTGAAGATGTGGACCTTCTTCGTCCCCCTCTCTCTCAGCCTGATATCGGTAAACCCTCTGTTGGCAGCCTTGAGCGCCGCCTGCCTCGGCTGCTTCCCGCTGAAGACACCGATCTCGTTTCCTTCGGCATCCCTCAATGCGAAGTTTCTCTTCTCAGACTTTTTTTCAGCCATTTTTTATACCTCGGATTATCCATATCCATGGGCTCTTAAGTACTTCTGCATGTATATATCAAATACCCTTATATTAATTTTTTGTTCCATCTCAGGAATTGTTGGAAGTACATGTTCGCAACAGCTCGATCGATGCGATCAGATGACCGGGAACCGGGCTCAGATCGCTTTAAATGCATCGTGAACGGCACTCACTGACATGACGGATCACGATCAGACGGGAAAAGAAGAGATCGAACGCATAAATCTCAGCGAAAATATAATCTCCTGCAGCCTGCATAAATCCATTCATGACTCAGCAGACCGGCTACAGCAAAAAGGTGATGGAGCACTTCATGAACCCCAGAAATGTTGGGGTCATAGAGGATCCCGATGGATATGGCAAAGTTGGAAATCCGGTTTGTGGGGACCTCATGGAGATCTTCATAAAGGTTAAGGATGGGAGAATAGAGGATATCAAGTTCAGGACGTTTGGCTGCGGGGCTGCAATCGCCACGAGCAGCATGATTACAGAGATGGCCAGGGGAAAGAGTCTGGAGGAGGCGATGAGAATAACAAGAAATGACGTGGCAGATGCTCTTGATGGCCTGCCTCCACAGAAGATGCACTGCTCCAACCTCGCGGCAGATGCGCTGCACGCAGCCATCAACGATTACCTCTCGAAAAAGCAAAAACATTAAGATGAGGTTTGGGAGACACAGCCCATCTGTGCTCAAAGTTCGGTGGCAGGGTGGTTGCATATGAGAATCATCGCGCTGTTCGTTGTGCTCATGCTTTCAGTCCTGCCTGCTGTTTCCATAACTGGAGAGGGCACACAGCAGGTCGGAGGCGGTTTTGGAAAAGCCTGGCTCCAGAGCCTGGAGCAGTTGGAGAGGGTTGAGACAAACAGGACAAATACAACGACGGATGGGCTCTGGTCCTGGGGCTCGGTTCCTAAGTGGCACATGCTCGTGGGCGGCAGGCTCGAGTACATGGGTTCTGGGGCGTGGTTCTATCCAGCATTCCCAACAAACAACACGCCGATAATCGAGAACGCGAGCCTGAGCGCAAAGAACGCGCCTGACTTCGCGTCTCCGGAGATGCTGAACGACCCGTGGATGATCGCCCAGGTCTCGGGCAGGCCGGTTCTCTTCAGAAGCGTGATCTGACTCACTCTCGCCCTTTCAGCCTGCGGGAGGCCGTCATTCAGATACCTGAGATGCAGGATCAGATTTGCAGTTGACTCTGCCATCTTATGAAACGTTTTTGCACACATCTCTGGGCGTGACTGAGATTCGAGCGCGTCGCACGCAGTGTGGAAAGGTTAAAATCGATAGAGCGCTTCCCCTCCCCTGGGGTGGTGTGTTGAAGGGAATTGCGGCAGTGGTGGTGCTGATGATCGGGCTGTCCTCAGCCCTCAACTTCGGCGTCTCCTCGGAAGCGCCCTCAGTGATGGAGAAGCGCCTTCTGTCATCGCTGGAAGCGATACTGATAAACACCAGGTCTCTCCCGGCGAATAACAGCACTGCCAGCCTGAATGGATCTGCTCCCAATGCAAACAGCACGATGAATCAGACAGCAGCTTCTGCCCTCTCCTCCAATGAGACGATTGGAACCATGAGTGGAAGTGATGTTGCATCCTCTGTGAGCGGGAACATCAGGGGCTTCTGGAGCATGGAGGCCAGCAAAAGGACCTTCGGGCGAGAGGGCATATGGTCCAGAATCTCGCTGAGCGGGGACTTTCAGGTCGACAAGTCTGTGATCTTCCACGAGCCGGCAGCATGAGATCGATACCACTGGTTCTGATAGCTCTTCTGATAACAGATGTGCACGGGGATGTAGTTCCACAGGCCCTGCCACCTGATATTGCCTGGATGCATATTTACGGTGGGCCATATTCAGACGGCGGGTGGTCTCTGAGGGAAACGAGCGACGGTGGATATGCAGTTGTCGGGTACACTGTGAGGAACGATACGGATCTGTGGGTGCTGAAGCTCAACAGCCGCGGGGAGATAGAATGGGCAAGGACCTACGGCGGCCCTGGTGACGACATGGGATACGGGATAGATGAGGTGGAGGGCGGAGGCTTCATCGCGGTCGGCACCACCGACTCCTTCGGCCCCGGGGGAGAGAAGCTCTGGGTGCTGCGGCTCGATGAGAGAGGAGATCTCCTCTGGGACAGGGTGCTGGGCGGTTTCATCACAGATGGCGAGGCGGGGTGGTCTGTACGGGACACAGGCGATGGTTTTGTGATAGCCGGATCGACCAGATCATTCGGCGCAGGCGGCAAGGATCTCTGGATGATCCGGCTGGATCGCGATGGCAGGGTTCTCTGGTCGGAGGCCTTCGGCCGATCTCAGGATGATGTCGGATTCTCGGTGGAGCGCACAAACTTCGGGTACATTGCAGCCGGGTACGGGACAGACGCAGGCAATGAGGATGTGTATATCGTCGCGACGAGCCCTCTGGGGTCAGAGATCTGGAACAGGTCTTTTGGGGGCGCAGGGAGCGATGCAGCGCTCTCGATGATATCATCCAGGGATGGTTTTGTTCTGGCAGGAAGAACAGAGACGAGAAGAGGGGACAAGGACATGCTGCTCGCCAAGATATCACCGCAGGGCGATCTCTTGTGGTGGAGGAGCTTTGGAGGCGAGGGGGACCAGGTGGGCATGGCGGTCGCAGAGTCTGATGCGGGCTACATCATAGCTGGAAGAAGCGGGCCAACCAACGACTGGAGCATGATGCTTGTGGTCACTGATCCTAACGGAGTGCCGCTGGCATCGTACAATCTGGGCAGGGGCATCGCGACGTCTGTTGCGTGCAGTGGGGATGAATGCGTGGTCACCGGCATAATACCCGCAGGGGATCTTGAGCAGGAGGATCTCTACGTCGCCAGCTTCAGGATCCCACTCTGGAGCAGCATGCCCGCATCTCTGGAGGCGCCTGAGCCACGCATTAATGAGAACAACATCTCATCGCCGATCTCACCGCCGCCGAATGCCACCGGAAACGCTCAGCACGCGTCATCAGATGCTCTCAGTGGTATGGATGGGATGGCCCCCCTCAGCAGAAAGGGAGAGACTGGGTCCAAGAGCTTCAGGGCGATGTTCAGGCTGTGAGCACATGTTCGTCAGGATTCACGATATAGGGCTTTACCTGAGGTGCCCGATGCTCGTCTATCTGGAGTCGATGGGCAGGGAATGCTTCAGAGCAGACACAGCGCGCACACTTCTCCGCCATCTCGCGCTTTACTCTGCTCCAGATGATTTGCGTGGGGATCTCTCAAAGGTCGTGAAGGATGTGGCGACAATCCACAGAATCCCTGAGGAAGACGTCATCAGATCCATCGATGGCATGAGGGAATCCATCTCCAGGATCGCGTCTGTTCCAAGGGAGCTTGTAACACCGTGTGATATCGAGGTGGAGCTGCGCTCAGAGCGCCTGGGGCTCTCCGGAATTCTGGACAGGCTGGTCAGGCCTGAGCCAAGACAGCGGGGACTGCTGGGAATGCTGCTGGGCGGAGGTGCCCAGGTTATCCCATCACTGGTCCGCACCGGGAGATCGCCAGGAGAGGGGGTGTGGAGGAGGGACAGGATACAGCTCGCTGGGTACGCCCTGCTCCTCGAAGAGCGCTTTGGGGTTGAGGTATCCACAGGGCAGGTGGAGTACGTGCGTGAGGGAGAGATAAGACGCGTGCGCATCAGAGGCGTGGACAGATCGAGGGCGCTCTGGGTGAGGGACCGTGTGCGCGAGATACGCGATGGGGAAATGCCTGATGTGGGGAACGAGAGATGCAATTCGTGTGAGATGATCGGGATATGCGGGGTGAAGAGCTGCGTCGTCTCCAGGATGCTGTGATTCCTGAAATCATGATCTCATTATCTGCATCGAGTGCAGAGCTGGAGTGCAGGGGCAGTTGGTTCTCGTGAGCGAAGCTTATGGTGCTGGAAGCACTCGCCCATTCGCGAGGCCACATGGCCAGACCAGTGCTCCTGCTGCAAGCGAGAATTCCTAAAAACCAGCTTTTTTGATATAAAACAGCATCTATACAGTTATTTAGCGACATGGGCAGATGTTAGAAATGGGGGTTAATGGGAATACTCAAGCATATGTGTATCGGTGATCAGCATATCCTGATGTCTGCTACCCCGTGGATGATCCCGGGGGCATACTTTTTGATTTTGTGGCATCCGAGAGGCTCCGCAGATCTCCCCAGAAGCGCTGCAGCATGCACAGGGGGTCTTATCAGAGCATCGGGATACTGCCAGGCGGGCACGTTCTGATGGTAGTGCAGGATGCCGCCGGGTCTCAATGCCTCTATTCCCTTTCTCAGGTATCTGTCGGTTATCCCCACCATGCCCATTATGACCCTGTCCGCGTCTCCTTCAGGTGTCAGAACAGCACAGTCTCCAAGCACCGGCTCGACGATATCCTCAACGTGATTCAGCCTGATGTTCTCCACCAGATATCTGTGAGCGACCGGATTTATCTCGATCGCTGTGATCCTGTATGGTCTGGAGTGGACTGCCATCGGGAGGGAGAAGTAGCCTATTCCAGCGAACATATCGACGACGATCTCATCTTTACCGAGAGAGGCCATCCGCATCCTCTCCTTCACGTTGCCCTGTGAGAACATTATCCTCATCGGATCGAGCTTGAAGAGAACTCCGTTCTCCCTGTGGATCGTCTCCGCCGGTCTCCCTGCGATCACCTCCCTGCAAGGCTCCCTGAACTGGCCTCTGACCCCTTTATCCGCGAGAACGCATCTGCATCTGGGATAGAGCCTGAGAAGAGCGGTGCCTATCATCCGCTTGTGCTCCGAGAGATCGGGGTGGATCCTGACGATTATCGTGTCTCCCAGTATGAACCACCCCCTCGGAAGGAGCTTCTTGAGGGGCTCTGGAATCGATCCATCCAGGAGATCTGAGAGCTCCTGCATTTTGATATAGTGCTCCGGGGATTGCTGCTCAACGATCTGCATCCCTTCAATCTCCTTCAGCACAGGGATCTCAACCATCCCTCCTCTGCGCACGATCTTCCTGCGCTTATCGAGCAGACCCCTCTCCCGGAGCATTCCGATGGCACTGGATGCCTCAGAGCTCCCGACCACCACAGCAAGCCTATCGGGTTCGCATGTAGCTCTGGTCAAACTCCACCCTCTCGGATGTGACGTTCAGTCGGAGCTCGAGCTCGCGGTCTTTCTTGCTGACCTCATAGCTCCTGCCGTGTACCACTATGCCCGAGTCGTAGCCCTCTGGCACCGATACGCTCAGAACGACCGGAACATAATCTCTCCTCTCTGAAAGGTATACCTTTATGCTCGAGTCGCCGGATGATGACATCCTGACGAGTGTGCCTCTGTAGTGGGACACGGTCACAGTGCCGCCCCTGGCGATTACGGATCTGTCGATGTTCTCCGGCAGGATCAGTTCCACCTCATGCTGTATGCCAGCCGAGTTCTCGATATCGAAGTTGAGTATGCTCTCGTTTGTGCTGTTCGAGATGTACGCGGCATACATCACGTGATCTATTTGAGCAGGGGCGAGAAATGGCGAGTAAATGAAGAAGACACCGATTCCGGCCGCGATGAGCAGAGCCGCCAGGAGGATGCCGATCTGAGTCCGTGAGTATCCGGGCCCCTTCTCAGCAGCTATCTCCTCCTCAGCCCCGGCCTTCTCCCCAGGAGTGGCCTGGGGCACCGGTGGTATCGGGGGGTGCGTTCTTTCAGATGGCTCCGCGGCCTCCTCCATGTAAAGTGCCTCAGCAACATCATGTCTGGGAGGGGCTTGCATTTCAGACGGCTCTGCAGGCTCCGCGTGCGTCGCCTCCGCCGCTCCTGGGAGCTCCTCTGCAGCGGGCTCGCCCTGTGGCACCTCCATCCCGGTAGGCTCCACTTCTGGCTCTGGGGTCCTCTTCTCCTCTCCGGCCGTCTCCCCGGCATGTGGCTCTCTGATCTCAGTCCTGTCCTTCAGAAGTGGAACCTTCCGCCGGCTTGGCAGCGTGACCGTCCCCTTCTCGAAATCAAAGATCAGATCCGTGTAGATGCCGGAGGAGTCCACGAAATGATACGCTCTGGGAACGAGGTATGAGACACCTGAGATCTTCACCTCATCGAAGAACTGGGTGTTCTTCATGAGTCTGTCTTTGAAGGCATAGACTGCCCCGCTCTCCATCTTCGCCTCGACCTCGCTCAGGCTGGGGAAACGATCCTCTGAGATGGCGAGCTCTGCAGTCGCCTTTGCATAGGCCTCGAAGAATACCCGGCTCATCCTGTTGAGCCTGTTCGTGTACCTCCTGTCGAACAGGAACGAGAAGCTATCTCCGCTGAGCGGAAGCGGGCCTTTACCCTCATTTGCGAGCTTCCATGATGAGAAGGAGACATCCATCGTATCTGTAGCTGCGCGGACCATGATAAGTAATTTTTGGAAATCCACTGACTGCTCATGGTGACATGCACTGTGCCATCAGTCTTACTTGGTCTCGATCACTGGAGGGCTTGCGATCGAATAACTGAAAATGCAGTCTGAAAGCGTGCTCTGACATGCTTCCAGATGGATCCCACCGGGTTGCATGGGTCCTGGCAGAGGCAGTGCACGTCGCAGTAGATGCAGGGTCGGGGACTCCAGTAGCCGAGTCTGCTGCAACAGACAGCTGTGGTCGGGATGTTCCATGAGTCTGGACGGATTGAGCGATGTGGATTCAGCAAATCAGGTACACGATCTCCGGAGTTGGATGTGGCGCGAAGTGACTTCCTCCCCGCCACAAAAGGGCAGGGCTTCTTGCGTTTCGACTTCGTCGAAACCTTTCGACGCAGTCAAAGGTGCTTCGACTTACCTTCGATGAAGTCTAAACTGTCGAAACCTCCCTGAAGGGGAGGGGGTCTTCTGCATGTTTTCCTATAATTTCAGGCCTCCACACCAGCACGATGCGTGGGATAACTATATATACTGGGTTGTCCTTGCTTGGAGTGCTGCATTACATCGATTCAAGTGATTTTGTTGAGATGTTTTTGTGGCAGAGCGGCTCTTCTCGAGTCGAATAAGAAGTGAAATATATGAGATTTGGTAATAGGGGTGGCTTCAACCACGGCCCAAGAGAGATGCATGATGTGGTATGCTCGGATTGCGGTAAACAGACACAGGTTCCATTCAAGCCCGATGGGTCCAGGCCCGTATACTGCAAGGAGTGTTATCAGAAACACAGGCCCGCAAGAGTGAGATGAGATCCACGCGCCGAGAGGCGCCAAACTCATTTCTCAACCTGTTTTTGTTTGATTCTTTTGTTTGATTCTTGCAGCTGATTGCTGCCCGGTCATCGAGATCCGTACACAGATGTAGCATCACCGGTTGTGTACCTGCATCGCAGATATCTCCAGCACCTTCGCAGGTTTGGCATCCTCCCACCAGGAATCGAAATGCTGTTCAGCATCTCAATCCCAGCTCGCAAATGCCTTCATCCTTTCTTCACCTCCCCGTCGGAGGCGGTGATCGCCCTATCCATCACCTGCTATCGGAATATTTATATAGAACCTCAAACAGCTTTAAGCCCAGCCAGGCTTTGGAGGAGTTGATTTGGCTGGAATGAGCGGCTATCCGATCATCATTTTAAAGGAAGGTGCCAAGCGCGATGTGGGGCGCGAGGCCCAGCATAAAAACATAACAGCGGCGAGGGCGGTGGCAGAGGCTGTGAGAACAACCCTCGGCCCGAAGGGCATGGACAAGATGCTGGTGGACAGCAATGGAGATGTGGTGGTCACGAACGATGGCGCCACGATACTCTGGGAGCTGGACATAGAGCATCCAGTCGCCAAGATGATCGTGGAGGTTGCAAGGGCGCAGGATGATGAGGTGGGAGATGGAACCACAACAGCAGTTGTCCTTGCGGGAGAGCTTCTGAAGAAGGCGGAGGAGCTTCTTGACAAGGGCGTCCATCCCACCACGATAGTTCAGGGGTACAAGACAGCTGAGGCGAAGGCCAGCGAGATTCTCGAGAGCATGTCTGTTGAGGTCACTAGGGAGAACAGGGATGTGCTGAGAAAGATAGCGATGACCGCGATGACCGGTAAGGGCATCGAGGCGATGAAGGAGAAGCTGGCGGATATTGTGGTGGATGCAGCTCTCGCCATCGAGGACAACGGAAAGGTGGATGTGGAGAACAGAGTGAAGATAGTGAAGATCACCGGCGGAAGTCTGGCTGACACAGAGCTCGTGCACGGCATCGTTCTCGAACTGGAGCGCCTGAATCCAGAGATGCCCAGAAGGGTTGAGGATGCAAGGATCGCCCTGCTGGATGCAACGCTCGAACTGAAGAAGCTTGGAACGGATGCAAAGATAACGATCTCAGAGGTCGAGGGCCTCAGAAGCTTCAAGGAGGGTGAGAAGAAGGTCCTTGAGGCACAGGTGGAGGCTCTCGCAAAGGCCGGAGCAAATGTGGTGCTGTGTCAGAAGGGCATCGGCGTTGCTGCATCTCATTTCCTGGCAAAGCACAACATGCTTGCTGCACGCAGGGTCAAGGACGAGGACATGAAGATGCTCGCACTTGCGACCGGCGCGAGGATAATAGGCGATCCGATGCAGGTATCCCCGCAGGATCTCGGACATGCCAGAGTCGTTGAGGACAGGAAGATCAAGAAGGACAAGCACATGATCTTCGTCGAGGGCTGCAAGGACCCGAAGGCAGTGACGATCGTCGTCCATGGTGGATCAGAGGTCTTCCTGGATGAGATGGAGCGGGCTCTGAACGACGCCCTGATGGTTGTTGGTGATGTGCTCTCCTACAGAAAGATAGTTCCCGGCGGAGGCGCTCCTGAGGTTGAGGTCGCTGAGAGGATGAGGGAGTATGCTGCGACGCTCAGCGGCAGGGAGCAGCTCGCGGTGGAGGCATTTGCAGATGCAGTCGAGGTCATACCCAAGACGCTTGCAGAAAACGCAGGCCTTGATCCGATAGACACCATTGTGGCTCTGAGATCGAAGCACGGTGCAGGTCTCCGGACCTATGGAGTCGATGTGCATAAAGGAGGCACAGCGGACATGCTCGATGGCGGCGTTGTGGAGCCCCTCAAGGTAAAGCTCCAGGCTGTGAAGTCAGCTGCAGAAGCCGCCACAATGGTCCTCAGGGTGGATGATGTGATAGCTGCTAAGAGAGAGGAGCTCAAGCCGAAGCCAGGGCAGAGTCCACACGACTACACGAGGATGTGAGCAGTCACATCCTCTTTTGAAGGTGAGCGCCATGGCAGATGAACCTTCAGAGGAGATCATTGAGGGCTCTGAGGAGAGAGAAACTGCTCCAGAAGCTGCTCCTGCCGGGGGCACCTCTGAAGATATTTCTGTGGATGAAATTGCGAAACTCCGGCAGGAGCTCGAAGATGCTAAGAGGCTCGCAGATGAGCGGCTCGAGCAGCTTTTGAGATGCAGGGCCGAGCTGGACAATGTCATAAAAAGAAACTCCCGCGAAAGAGAGGAGCTTGCAAGGTTCGCATCCGAGATGATCATAAAAAAGCTCCTGGTCTTCCTGGACAGCCTGGAGCAGGCAGCGAAGCACGATGATGGATCCAGGGCGCTGTACGATCAGCTTCTGGATATAATGAGATCTGAAGGCCTGGAGCCGATAGATGCTCTGGGAAAAAAGTTCGATCCGTTTATGCATGAAGCGATGATGCAGGTCGAATCCCAGGAGGCTGAGGACGGTACTGTGGTTCAGGAGTTCCAGAAGGGATACACACTTCATTCAAAGGTCATAAGAACATCGAAGGTCGCTGTCGCAAAACGTGGATAAGGTTAAATGTTAATTGCATAATTATGTTTAGGGGATGGTAGCATGTCGAAGATCATAGGCATAGATCTTGGAACCAGCAACTCCGCCGCTGCGGTGCTTATTGGAGGAAGACCGACGATAATACCCAGCGCTGAGGGCACAAGCCTGGGCGGAAAGGCGTTCCCATCATATGTTGCATTCACAAAGGATGGACAGGTCCTAGTAGGAGAGCCGGCCAGGAGGCAGGCCATCACAAACCCTGAGGGCACGATAACTGGTATTAAAAGAAAGATGGGAACCGACTACAAGGTCAAGGTCTTCGGAAAGGAGTACACGCCTGAAGAGATATCCGCCCATATCCTGAGGAAGATAAAGCAGGATGCAGAGGCCTTCCTGGGGGAGAAGGTCGAGAAGGCCGTGATCACGGTGCCTGCGTATTTCAACGACAACCAGCGGCAGGCGACGAAGGATGCGGGCACCATAGCAGGGCTTGATGTTGTGAGGATAATCAACGAGCCGACGGCTGCTGCGCTGGCCTATGGTCTTGACAAGGGGGGCGAGCAGAAGATCATGGTCTTCGACCTCGGCGGCGGGACGCTTGATGTCACGATAATGGAGATGGGCGAGGGTGTCTTCGAGGTCAAGTCGACAAGTGGCGATACACAGCTCGGTGGCAGGGACATGGACGAGCGGCTCCTCAACTACGTCGTTGAGAAGTTCCGCCAGGAGACGGGAATCGACCTGCGAAATGACGTGATGGCGATGCAGCGTCTCCGTGAGGTCGCGGAGGTCGCAAAGATCGAGCTCTCATCCATGCTTCAGACAACGATAAACCTCCCATACATAACAGCGGATGCGAGCGGCCCGAAGCATCTGAACATGACTATAACGAGGGCGAAGCTGGAGGAGCTCATCCAGGACGTGCTGGAGAGGTGCCGCGGCCCGATGGAGCAGGCTCTCAGCGATGCGAAGCTCAGCAAGAGTGATATCGATAAGATAATCCTGGTTGGTGGGCCGACGAGGATGCCCGCGGTACAGGAGTTCGTTAAGCGCGTCATGGGAAAGGATGTCGAGCGCGGCGTTGATCCGATGGAGTGCGTCGCAATGGGCGCGGCCATACAGGCAGGAGTGCTCGCGGGCGAGGTCAAGGATATCCTCCTCCTGGATGTCACGCCGCTCTCGCTGGGCGTTGAAACGCTCGGCGGTATCATGACAAAACTGATTGAGAGGAACACAACGATCCCGACGAGAAAGAGCCAGATATTCACGACCGCAGCGGACAATCAGACGAGCGTCGAGATACATGTGCTCCAGGGCGAGAGGCCGCTCGCAAAGGACAACATCTCCCTGGGGAGGTTCACACTCGTGGGCATACCCCCAGCGCCCCGAGGAATTCCGCAGATAGAGGTCACATTTGATATCGATGCGAACGGCATACTTCACGTCTCAGCGAAGGATCTTGCTACGAAGAAGGAGCAGCGGATCACTATCACAGCGCCCCACAGGCTCTCGAAGGAGGAGATCGAGCAGAAGGTGAAGGAAGCGGAGAGGTACGCGCAGGAGGATGCGAGGCGCAGGGAGGAGATCGAGACCAGGAACCAGGCTGACAACCTGATATACACGACTGAGAAGATGTTGAAGGAAGCCGGAGATGTGGCGACGTCCGAGCAGAGGGAGAGGATCGAGAAGGCGATATCCGAGCTCAGAGATGCCCTCTCGGGAAAGGACATCCAGGAGATCAAGAGCAGGATGGAGAAGCTCCAGAATGCGGTCTATGAGCTCTCTGCAGCGATGTATCAGAGGGCTGCACAGAGCCAGAGCGGGTCTGCCTCGAGCTCGTCTGGCTCCACGTCCAGCGGCAAGACGGTTGAAGCTGACTACGAGGTCGTGAACGACGAGAAGCGCTGAGAGAGGCGGTCGGGGTGGCGGAGAAGAGGGATTATTACGAGATCCTCGGCGTCGACAGGAACGCCACGGAGAAGGAGATCAAGAGCGCATACCGTAAGTTGGCGATGAAGTACCATCCCGATCGCTCCGACGCCCCTGATGCAGAGGAGAGGTTCAAGGAGATCTCCGAGGCGTACGCTGTACTCTCGGATCCTGAGAAGCGCAGGCAGTACGATCAGTTCGGGCATGCAGGCATCGGCCAGTACTCCCAGGAGGATCTCTTCAGATCCGTCGACTTCGAGGATCTGCTCAGAGGGTTCGGGTTCGGCACCGACAGCATCTTTGACATGTTCTTCGGCAGGGGCCGCCGCGGGCCCGTGAGGGGAAGGGATCTCAGATATGACCTGGAGATAACGCTTGAGCAGGCGGCCTCAGGCCTGGAGACCACAATCGAGGTGCCCAGGACAGAGGTCTGCAGGACCTGCTCAGGCACGGGCGCAAAGCCCGGGACATCGCCTGTGAGGTGCCAGAGCTGCCATGGCACAGGACAGATAACGAGGTCACAGGTGACGCCGTTCGGTCAGATAGTGACATCGACCACCTGCTCAAAGTGCGGTGGAAGTGGTCAGGTTATACAGACGCCCTGCGACGACTGCGACGGCACCGGCAGGGTGAGGCGGTACAGGAAGATTAATGTCAGGATCCCTCCTGGTGTGGACACAGGCCACCATCTCAAGCTGAGAGGCCAGGGCGAGGCTCCGCCGTTCTCTCCTGGGGCACAGGCCGAGCCCGGGGATCTGTACATATTCATCAACGTCAGGCCGCACCCGCTCTTCTTCAGGGATGGCGAGAACCTGATTCACGAGATGAACATCAGCATGACGCAGGCTGCGCTCGGCACGGAGCTTGATGTTCCCACGCTTGATGGAAGGGCGCGCCTGAAGATCCCTCCTGGAACGCAGAGCGGATCGCTTTTCAGGATCAAGGGGAAGGGCATGCCAAGGCTCCATGGCGCGGGCACAGGTGATCTTCTGGTACGAACGAACGTGAGGATCCCCACATCGCTGACGCCCAGGCAGAGGCAGCTCCTCGAGGAGCTTGCAAGGGAGTTCGGAGAGACTGAGACGAGAAGGCATCAGGGAAAAACTGGTTTTTTCGAGAAGATAGTCGATGAGGTCAAGGGCGCTGTGCGGTAAGTGAGGTATGCGCAGACGTTTTTCAGGAGAGACAGGATCCAGTGCTCTATTTTCTGAAGAATAATTCCGCCATTGCTTCAGGATGGCATTGCCCCTCGCAGCTGACATGCTGCAGCTCCTAGCTCAGAGTGCACAGATCCCTAGGCATACCGTCAATTTTATAAATAAACAGTACAACCCCAGCTGGTGATGTTCCGCCGGAAGATGGAGTGGATATCGGCATCCGAGGTTGCGGAGTACGCATACTGTCCTGTGGCCTGGTACCAGGGCAGGATGGGGATGCGGCCTGCCGGGCACATGCGCCGGGAGATGCGGGATGGGAGGGAGATGCACAGAGCAGCAGGTGCGTCCCTGTCGAGATCCCATCAGCTGGAAAGATTCTCGGGCATCCTGCGGATCGCGGGAGGGCTTATGATGCTTTTATCAGTTATTGGATGGTTTGTTCATGAATGAGATTGCGCCGCTACTCTTCGCTCTGGGCACGGCATCTCTGCTCCTGTCCATCAAGATATCCTCGGCTGCGAGATCCCTCCGGCTGAGATACGGTTTGCCGGATGGAGATGCCCTCTACTCAGATCTGTCCGGATCTGGAAGGGTCCTGCGCTCTGAGCGCTACCATCTCTCAGGAAAGCCGGATTCCATAATCAAAGAGGGCAGGCATCTGATACCCGTCGAGGTCAAGAGCAGCCTGGCAGAAAAGCCGTACAGGAGCCACCAACTCCAGCTCGCAGCCTACGGCCTGATCATGGAGGAGCTCTACAGAACAGATGTTCCATACGGGTATATCGTCTACAGGAACAGGCGCTACAGAATAGAGCTCAATGACGATCTCAGGGATGAGGTTCTGAGTGCACTGGATGAGATGAGGCGCGCGCTGAGAAGAGGGCATGCTCAGAGGAATCACAGCCAGAAGGCGAGATGCTCGAGGTGCTCCTTCCGGAGGGGGTGCAAACAGGCGCTTTGACGTTTTGATACGATGACCTCGGAGGCGTCTGTCGTGAGGACCGGAGCAACTGGCTTGCTGACATCCAAGTTGCTAAGCACATAAGAGCGTAGCCGACTTTCTGTACCCGACGGTTCGCGACAGCTCGGAAATCCGTGCTCACGTCCTGTATGCTATCGGCATCCTCCACCCGCTCCCGAAGGCGCGGTCTGTTACCTTGATCCCTGGAGGCGCCTGCTTCCGCTTGAACTCCGCGGTTTTCACCATCCTGAGCACGTCTCTCACGAGATCAGGATCGAAGCCGGCGCTCACGATCTCCTCCTCAGACTGGCGCTGCTCTATGTGCCTGTGCAGGATCTCGTCCAGGATCTCGTATGGCGGCAGGGTGTCCTGATCTCTCTGGCCGGGCCTGAGCTCAGCAGACGGCGCCCTCTCGAGAACCCTCTGAGGGATGACAGCTCTCCTCATGTTGATCCATCTCGCTATCCTGTAGACCATGGTCTTGGGGACGTCTGAGAGCACGGCAAAACCTCCTGACATGTCCCCGTAGATCGTGCAGTATCCGACTGCGAGCTCTGATTTGTTCCCTGTCGAGAGCACGATGTGCCCGAACTTGTTCGAGAGCGCCATGAGTATGTTCCCGCGTATCCTCGCCTGGATGTTCTCCTCAGTCACATTCCTCTCCAGACCACTGAAAACCGGCTCCAGGGTGCGCTCGTATGCTGCCATTATCTCATTTATCGGTATCGTGAGAGTTTTGATGTCAAGGTTCCTCGCAAGCTCCAGGGCATCCTCCATGCTCTCCCTGCTGGTGTATGGAGATGGCATTAAAACGCCGGTCACATTCTCGTGTCCAAGAGCCTCAGCAGCAACCGCAGCCGTGAGGGATGAGTCGATGCCGCCGGATAGCCCGATCACAGCGGATCTGAACCCGCATTTGCGAACGTAATCCCTGGTGCCGAGCACAAGCGCTCTCCATATCTCCGGCTCCGGAGAGAAATCGTCTCTGGAGACATATCCGCTGCAGGAATCGATGTCCACCAGGAGCACATCCTCCTCAAACGCCGCTGCCCTTGCGATGAGCTCTCCTGACGGGGAGAAGGCGCAGCTCCTGCCGTCGAAGACCAGGTCGTCATTGCCCCCGACCTGGTTCACGTATATAAGTGGCACACCATACTTTCGGGCGATGCTGCTTAGCATCATCTCTCTTTTGAGATGCTTTCCCGCAGTGAAAGGCGATGCTGACATGTTTATGAAACAGTCAGCGCCACGGAGATCCTCCAGCGGATCCCTGTGGTACCGTCTGCGCCTGAAGACATCCTTGTCATTCCAGATGTCCTCGCATATGGAGATTCCAAATGTTCTCCCCTTTAAGTTCAGCATCTGAGGTCCTGATGCAGGCTCGAAGTATCTGTCCTCGTCGAAGACATCGTATGTTGGGAGCAGAGTCTTGCGGAAGATCTGTCTCACAGATCCATCTGCTAGAAGAGCTGCGGAGTTGAACAGCGGCCTCCCGGTATCAGATCTGTTCGGCTCCGGTATCCCGACTAGCACGGGCGGAGAATCTTTGAGATCGAGCGCGAGTCTCTTGAGAATGTCCCATGCTTTTTTCACGAATCCAGGCATCAGAAGAAGATCGCGCGGAGGGTATCCCATAAGAGCCATCTCGGGGGTTACCGCCAGGTCTGCATCAAGCAACTCCACCGCTTTTCTGATAAGAGACGCATTGCCCTCAAGGTCCCCGACGGTTGTATTGATCTGGAGAAGAGCAACTCTCATCGTGCCTGCATATGCGCATGTCTTATATATACCAATCTGGATCAAACGAGCTGCTCTACGTGGATAAAATTAGTTGGCATGTCATCCCTAAATGAGCCCCGGAGTTTCATTCCACTGACCAAAGTATTAATAGGGAGCTGGTGGATCTGAGCTCGAAGATCTGAATCGAGGATGGGGTCATGACCAGAAATATCAGGGTCGAGGAGCTAACCCAGAGGCCTGTTGAGAAGCAGAAGATAGAGGTCGTGGAGCGCAAGGGACTGGGGCATCCGGACAGCGTTGCAGATGGCATCGCAGAGGAGATCAGCAGAGCGCTTTGTAAAGAGTATATCGAGAGGTTCGGCAGGGTGCTTCACCACAACACCGACAAGATACAGATCGTGGCGGGGCGCTCCAGGCCCGCATTCGGCGGCGGGGAGGTCATCCAGCCCCAGTACATACTGCTCACAGGCAGGGCGACGCGGGTGTGCGGAGATGTTGAGGTGCCTGTGGACGCTATAGCGCTGAGAACAGCACGAAACCACCTCAAGAAAGCTCTGAGAAACCTCGATCTGGATACACATGTCATCATCGACTGCAAGATCGGCACAGGCTCCGCGGATCTGTGTGATATATTCGACAGAGATGCCACCACTGTGCCGAGCGCGAATGATACATCATATGGCGTGGGATACGCTCCGTTATCCGAGACCGAGAGGATAGTGTACAGCACAGAGCAGGAGCTCCTGTCGCTCAGGAGCAGGATACCCGCGATAGGTGAGGATATAAAGGTCATGGGTCTCAGGGATGACGATACGATCTATCTTACGATCGCATGCGCAATGGTCGACAGGTACATTGATGATCTGGATCATTACGTGGAGACAAAGAAAGAGATCGTGGAGGAGATCTCCGCCAAGGCGCAGTCGATGACAAGGCGCAGGGTCAATGTGCAGATGAACGTGGGCGATAACATTGCAACCGGCTCCGTGTACATCACTGTCACAGGTACCTCTGCGGAGATGGGAGATGACGGCGCTGTGGGAAGGGGCAACCGTGCAAACGGCCTGATAACGCCGAACAGGCCGATGAGCCTGGAAGCCACCTCAGGTAAGAACCCGATCAACCACGTCGGCAAGATCTACAATCTCCTCTCAAACCTCATAGCAAAGGAGATCGCTGAGGAGGTGGAGGGTGTGGAGGAGGTTTATGTGAAGATACTCTCACAGATCGGCAAGCCAATAAGCCAGCCGCACATCGCCTCTGTGCAGCTCGTCCTGAAGGACGGTGCGAGTCTGAATTCGGCACAATCGAGGTCGCAGGAGATAACCGACAGGTGGCTCGAGGACATCCCCAGGGTGCAGCAGATGATCTTCCGCGGGGAGCTCCAGACATACTGAGGTGGAGTTATGAGAGCGCTGGCTTTGGTTCTTCTTTTTGTCCTGATACCACAGATCTCATATGCAGCGGGCACACTGATCTGGAGGGGAGAGAGACCGGATGCTCTGATAAGCTCCGGCGATGATATCTATGCTGCAGTCTACAGATCAGGCAATGATACAACAGAGATCCTGAGGATGTCTCCTGATGGCATGGTTCTTGGCCGGTTTGAGGTCGAAGGGCGTGTCAGAGGGATGGCAATCAGCAATGGTGAGCTGCTGGTCTCACATTCAGACAGAATAACCGCAATCAGTAACGAAAGCGTTCGTGATCTGGCAGTGGGGCTGAGCAACCCTGGACCGGTAGCAGCTCTGGGGGATCAGCTCTTCGTCGCGGTCGATGGTGGGGTGCTTAGAACAGGCAGGCGTGGAGAGGATCTGACAGTAAACACGGGGAAGCATCTCTTTCTCGAGATATGGACAGTTGAGCATGGCATCGCCAGGGCAGGACCGGGCCCACGCATCATGATCGATTTCCCCACGTACTCATTGGATGAAGGCATTCTCAGATCGATGATGCCCATCGATGGAATGGAGGATGCGGATCTCATAGTCGGCACGGGCATATCGCTCTCGGGAGATCTCGGCGGGGGTGCAAGCAGCATGCTGAGCGCGGTGAAGGTGCCGTACACAGCTGAGGTATCAACGATTGAGACGAACGAGACCGATCGGTTCGGTATTCTGGGCATCGAGGATGGATGTGTGCACATGGCCCACATGGGCGAGATCTTCCGGCTCTGCCCCGGCGAGTCCAGGAGCTTCACAAGAAACACATCCAGCCCGGGCGGATCTCTTGATATAGTGCTCACGACCAGGGTCATAAACCATGGCTTTGTTTACGTGGAGACGCCCGGTGAGCAGGAGGAGATATAAACCAGGCATGACACATGAAGGGATCGATGGAATGATGAGAAACGATAGGGCACCAGGCGATTACGATGAGATGTCGATGTGTCTCAGGACGTACACGATCGGCAGGGAGGTCCTGGTGGCTGTCTGCGACAGCGAGCTGCTCGGCCAGCGGTTCACCGAGAACGAGCTCCAGCTCGAGGTGAGCGCGAGCTTCTTCGGTCAGGAGCTGGCATCGGCGGCGATGCTCGAGAGGGCTCTCGAGGAGGCGACGATGGCGAACTTCGTCGGCGAGAGAGCTGTCGCATGGGCGATAGCATTCGAGTACGTCGATCGCGAGAACGTTCTGCATATCGATGGGGTTCCGTGCGCCCAGATGGTGCGAATGTGAGGAGCATATGTCCCAGATGCGGTGGGGCATCTGATGACGGGCTCTGCCTCTCCTGCATCATGGAGACGACAGAGTTCATGATCTGCCCGGATCAGATCGAGATCGTCGTATGCCCGGTCTGCGGCTCGATCCTGGACAGGGGAAGGTGGAGGCAGTCTGACTCAGATCTGGATGAGCTGATAAGAAATGCTCTCTTCAAGAAGATCTCTGTACACCATGAGCTCGAGGATGTGGAGCTTGAGATCCTCCTGCATCCCAGGGGATCCACAAGGTTTGTGGCAGATGTCCATCTGAGCGGCATGTTCAGAGGCACCATCGTGCATGCGGACTGTCAGGTCAGGGTAAGGGTATCCAGACGCACATGCGACAGGTGCAGCAGGATCTCCGGCAGATACTTTGAGGGCATAGTCCAGGTGAGGAGAAGGGAGAGGCCGCCGGAAGAGAGCGATCTCTCAGAGGCCAGGGAGATCGCCCAGAGCCTTGCGGCGGCTGGATATAAGAAGGGCGACCGGCTCGCATTCATCCAGGATATTAAGGACGTCAGGGGAGGCATAGACATCATTGTGGGCTCCACACAGCTTGGAAGGCATATTGCAAAAACCATCGCTCAGAGGTTCGGCGGCAGGGTCCAGGAATCTGTGAAGCTTGTGGGGTGCAGGGACGGAAAGGATATCTTCAGAACAACCATGCTTGTGCGCCTTCCAAGGCTCAGGAAAGGCGATGTGATATACTCAAAGGGCGCGGTGATGGAGGTGGTGGGGTTTGAGGGGAGAAGGACGGCTGTTGTCTCGCTGGACAAAGGCGAGCGGTTCTTCATATCTGAGGATGAGGCTGATGCTGCGGAGATCATAGGAGACAGCTCGAAGGCCAGGAAGAGCGTGGTGATCTCAGTTGACGAGAGCGTGGTGGAGGTTCTGGATCCGGAGAGCTACCGGACCGTGCTCGCGATTCGCCCGGCTGGAATGAAGCTCGAGTCAGGGGCAGAGGTGAAAGTATTGCATACAGACAGGGGTCTGTTTTTATTGTATTAATATTATAAATTGCATGCCGATCCGGTGGTACCAAAAAGTTATTAAACTAGTTTTGCCCCTTACTTTTTGATAGATGCTCGCGTGGGAGCTATTGTAAGAGCATTGTATCTCACATGAGAGCTCGGTAGGACCACAGTGGGCAGTTATCACATAATCCATAAAGCTGATACATGAGCATGGGAATAGTTGGATAAATGCACGTTCATGATCATTACAGCTCGATAGGAAGGGCACTGAAGGGTATTTTGGCTGAAGGACTGTGCAGGATGGAGCAGTTGGGTGACGCCGATACAGTGTGGGTAGGTCTCCCTGTCGGGCGGTGAAGGTCTGCGTGACTTTTATCTGACTATTTTAAAATTTGGGGTGTCTTATATGCAGAATGTTGACACAACAAAATATATAATTTACGCTGATATCACTGCAGATGGCATAGTGGAGCGGCCGGATGTTGTGGGAGCGATATTCGGCCAGACGGAGGGGCTGCTGGGCAGCGATCTAGATCTCAGGGATCTGCAGAAGACGGGACGACTCGGCAGGATAGACGTCCAGATCTCCTCAAGCGGGGGGAAGTCGATGGGCACGATCTCCATACCCTCAAGCTTCGATAAGGTCGAGACCGCGATCCTGGCTGCAGCTCTTGAGACCATAGACCGGGTTGGGCCCTGCATGGCAAGGATACAGGTTACAAAGATAGAGGATGTAAGAGCCGCGAAGAGGAAGTACATCATCGACAGGGCGAAGAGGATACTGGTGGAGATGTTCGATGAGAACATCCTTGAGACGGAGCAGATCACCGAGGAGATCAAGCAGTCTGTGAGGGTGGAGGAGATCACCTACATAGGCAAGGACAACCTGCCGGCTGGTCCGAACGTTCTGGACTCAGATGCGATTCTTGTTGTTGAGGGGCGGGCCGATGTCCTTAACCTTCTCAAGTACGGCATAAAGAACGCCGTCGCCGTTGGCGGTACGAACATACCTCCCACAATCACAGAGCTCTGCTCGAAGAAGATCGCCACAGCATTCACAGATGGCGACCGCGGCGGGGAGCTCATCGTCAAGGAGCTCCTGCAGGTTGCGGATATAGATTACGTCGCACGTGCGCCGGAGGGCAAGTGCGTGGAGGAGCTGACGCAGAAGGAGATCATTCGCGCACTCCGCCAGAAGATCCCGGTCGAGCAGGTCCTGGACATGTACAAGATCAAGCCGCTTGCGAGGAAGAAGCGGGAGATCGTGACCAAGCGGAAGAGCCTGATAAGGGAGAGACCTGTCTCAGTCAGGACCGTCGCCCAGGTGGTTCCAATAGCGCACCGTGCTGAGATAGCTCCGCCTCCGGAGATCCAGACCAGAGCGCTTCAGAAGGAGGCCCATGAGCACTACGAGGAGCCGGAGATCGAGGCTGAGGAGCCCGGGGACTGGTTCAAGCATCATGTCGAAGAGCTCGACGGAACGCTCACTGCAAGACTCTTTGACAGGAACAACAACCCGATAAGGGATGTGGCTGTGCGCGACCTCGCAAAAGAGCTGAAGGAGTCAAACGGCAGCGTTCATGGCGTGATATTCGATGGAGTGATCACCCAGAGGCTTCTCGATATCGCGGCTGAAAAGGGTCTGGACTATCTGATTGGAGCAAAGATGGGGAGCATAGCGAAGACCCCTGTGGGAATAAAGGTCATAACAAGCGGTCAGTGATCACACGGGCTTACTCCGGCCTGGAGACCGGAGTTTGTCCCATGCTGCTCTTTATCAAGGAGATTCTGCCCGAATCTCCTTTTCAACATCTTTGTGATCTGCTCCTCTGCCTGTGATACTCCTCCATACATGCGGGGGCGCCCATCGTCTCACTGGCTTTTGCCTCTGTTCACAGGCGCGGGCGCAAATGGCTGAATATGTTGTCTTAGTAATATCTTTTAAAAAGTGCTGTGTTGGAGAGGGGTATTTACAGATCATTGCCGCTCTTATGTGTTCAGCAACTTGGGGGTCATGCAATGTGGTTGCTGAAAGCATTCAGTGCCACACTTCCGACTACATCGAAAGGTTTCGACGAAGTCGAAGGTAAGCGAAACGAACACACAGCATGACCCCTGTCCTTCAGACAAGTCATCAAATGGATAAGAGCGATCATTGCAATGTGGAACTATCCAGGAATTGACGCGGAGGGTATGATGGTCCAGGCGCATGATCACAAGCGGAGGGATATGGAGCAGATTCTGGATTCGCTCTTATCCATGTGATAACTTGCACAGAAGCACTGGTCATGCCATGCATTCTTGGTGAATGAAAAAGTGCGTTCAGCAATCATATTGCACGACCTGCAAGTTGCCAAACACATAAGAGCGTCTGGGTTTCGATGCTTCGACGAGATGAGTATTCCTATTAACCCCTTTTCTAACATCTGCCCATGTCGCTAAATAATTGTATAGATATTGTTTTATATCAAAAAAGCTGGTTTTTAGGAATTCTCGAGATGTTTCTCAAGGGATGCGGTGGGTATATCTTGTATGATAGCAGAAGAACGCCCATGGTAACACTTACAATAGATAAGAATGATCTGCGGGATGCCAAAACCGAGGTCTCAAACCTGGCAGGTGCGTTCTTTGCAGGCACAAGCCCCTTGATCCGACCTTTCATGGACATGCTTGAGTCGATAGTTCCGGCAGACCAGCAGGGGAGGGGGACCAGCTATCTGATCAGCGCCCTCAGATACCACATAAGATCGATACGGGCAGATGCGAACGGGATAAGGGTTGAGAGCGAGATCGGCTCTGTGGATATACCGCGCGCGGTGCTCGAGGAGCGGATCGAGGAGAGGTATCCGTCGTTCGGCCACGACTCTCTGAACCTCCCCGGGCTGCTGTTCCTGCAGAGCGGTCCTGCGGTCTACGCTGCGAGTGTGAGCAAGCTGCGAAAGATTCACAGGATCGTGATTCCCGAGGGGAGACGAACGCAGCGATACATATTTCATGTGATTGTGAGATCTCTGGAGGCAGATCAGGACGTGATAAAGATAGAGATAGATATGCAGAGACTGCCGCAGATAGGCAGGCCGGAGGAATCGGCGAACCAGGCATGATACTGCAGAACCGAAATCCGGTGCACAATGAAGGCCAGAACCTTTCAGTTGCTTGACAGCGTGTGCAGCATGTTGTTGCTGTCTGATCCGAATCGCAGAACGCCTGGCGGGGTCGATCACCACTGCACAGAACTCATGACCGCATCTGCTGGTTCCGGCAATGCAGAGTTACATCGTCTACGCAGCTCAACAGAGATTTAATATAAATGGTAAAAATGAATGTGAATGCTGACCTCCATATACACTCAAAGTACTCAGCTGCCACATCTGAGATGATGGATCTGGACACCATCGCAGCTGAGGCGCGCAGAAAGGGCATACACATAGTTGCCACAGGCGATGCCCTCCACCCGGTATGGCTTGAAAATCTCAGGAGGCTTCCAGAGAGGGATGGGATTCTCTGGCATAACGGCATGATAGGGTTCGTCGTGACGGCTGAGGTCGAAGATTCAGAGGGCGTCCACCATCTGATTCTCATCCCGGATCTCTCAAAGGCTGAGGAGCTGAGGGAGATCTTCCGGAAGAGCTCGAGCAACATAGACACGGACGGCAGACCAAGAGTCCTCCTGAGCGGAGCCGAGATCGCGGATGTGTGCCTCGAGGCGGATTGCATCATCGGGCCGAGCCACGCGTTCACGCCATGGACAGGGATCTTCGCGCATCACAGGTCCCTAAAAGAATGTTACGGGGATAGAGTTGAGGACATCACATTCATAGAGCTCGGCCTCAGCGCCGACTCCGACTACGCAGATCGCATAAGCGAGCTGAGGGACAGGACGTTTTTGTCGAATTCAGATGGCCACTCTCCCTGGTCGAACAAGCTCGGAAGGGAGTTCAACCAGTTTGATCTCAGGGAGATCAGCTTTAATGAGATCAGGCTTGCGATAGAGCGCAGATCCGGACGCAGGCCTCTTCTCAACGTCGGCTTCTACCCTGAGGAGGGAAAGTACAACAGAACAGCATGCACCAGATGCTACAGGCAGTACACCATGCAGGAGATGGATGAGCTGCAGGGACGGTGCGGATGCGGCGGATCGATCAAGCTCGGCGTCAGGGACAGGGTCGAGATTCTGGCAGATCTGCCGCAGCCGGTGCATCCGGATCACAGGCCTCCGTACATTCACATAATCCCGCTCGCTGAGATCATCGCGATGGCTCTCGGTCACAAGAGTGTGTTCACGGCAGGCGTGAGAAAGATATGGAGCGATCTGGTGTCTGAGAGGACTGAGATAGATGTGCTCCTGCGCACGGATATCTCTGAACTGAACGCCGACGAAAGGGTCGCGAGGGCGATAGAGGCATTCAGATCAGGAGATGTGGTGGTGACCCCGGGAGGGGGCGGAAGGTACGGGAGGATCTCCCTCCCGCCGCCGGGTACCCGATCCATAAAGGTACCATCCCAGAGATCGCTTCTGGACTTCTAGCCGCTGCAGCACCGCACAGGCGCAGTTCTGTTCATCGCATACACCCAGTGCCCATCGAATCCGCCTGCAGCCCTGATGAAGATCTCTCTACTAAGTGCGTCTCTCAGATCCAGCCGCATGGTTATCACTAGAGGCTCACCAGCCTCCAGCACATCCAGCATCCATCTGATCGTATCGTTCCTGATATCCGGCTCAGGATACACGCCCAGAACCCGCGATCCGTTGGGAACCACCGCTGTGATGTACACAGGAGAGAGATCCCTGATCCCGTCGTTCTGTATTTTCACAGTGAGACGGATGATCTCAGACCCCTCCATGTCAATGTCTGTGGAGATGCTGATGTGCGGCGTTCCATATTTGTACGAGGCAGGCAGAATGATGCTTCTCCGCATCGTGTAGTTTCCGATGTAGATATCGCTCAGATGCGAATTCATGAGATGTGTATCTGTGAATGCCATTCCGGAGAAGTTCACGTTCGTCTCGAGCCCTCTCTCTCCGAGCAGAGTATCCTTCTCGATCCTCGATCCCGTGTACTCCTCACGTATGCTCTCCTCACCTCTGATCCAGGCGCCTGCGCGCCATCTCGAGCTGTTGCCATCCGCTCTGACGCTCTCTTTGATTGATCCGCATCTCATCTCCCCCTCTGAGATGTATCTGCCTGAGCCGGATGTATGAAGCTGCAGCGCTCCATAACTCCGGCCTGATACTAGCGTGCCGTTTCCGAGGTGGGAATGAACGTAGCTCCCGTACTCCCCGTGCTCCTCGAACCTCACCGATACGTTCGAGCTCCCAGAGTTATGATCATAGGCTCTGAGCACTCCTGTGGTGTTCGAGATCTTCTCCGCCAGAATGCCGCCTGATCCGGTGAGATCCCTCTCAAGGGAGACCACAGTGCCGTTGGAATCTGCAGTGGCGTCGATGCTGCTGATCTCCAGCTCGGCCCTGGCGAACGCCCTAACGCCTCCATGAGTGGCCCTGTTCGAGATCTCAAAGAGGTCGCTCCACGGAGACTCGAATGCAACGGATCTCCTGTAAACCTCGCCTTCGTACCTGCTGCCCTCCGCTGCCTGCGATCTCGATATCCTGATGGATCGATTTTCTGTGCTTATGGACATTCCCTCATGCGAGCGGAGGGATCCGCTGCCGTATCCCATCATGTGAAGCTCGGCTCCATTCTCAGCTGCGATCCACACTGTGACGCAGTCGCCTGCGGAGATGTTCCCTGAGAAAGCCTGGACGCAGTTGCGCAGCGCTGTGCCCTCGAAGCCAGACGTGCACCCCATGTATGTCCTGGTGAAACCCTCTCCCTCAACGCTCCCAGCCATCTCGAAGTACATCTCACTCCTCGGAAGCATCCCGCTGATTCTTATCACAGTGCACTCTCCCGCGCGGAGATGGTTTATATGCCAAAGGCCGTCAGGTCCGGGCGCAGGATCCGCGTTCAGGATCACAAATCTTGGATCCGGGATCTCTTTCACAGTGATGTCTGTGAGATCTGCACCAGACGGGTTGCAAACCCTGATCTCATAATCTATGGTATCACCACGCCTGCACTCTGTGCATGATGGCCGCTTTGTGACCGAGATCTCTTTTTTGGGAAGATGAACATACGTGTATACATCTGCAGATACCGGTGGCGACTCTGAGCTCTCAAGGACGAATGTCGCTTTCGTCACGCCATCTCCAGCCACAAGAGCGGTGATGCGTATTGCTCTCTCTTCGCCAGGCGTGAGCTCGGAGATATCCGACCAGACGATCTCTTCACTGGAGATCGGCATGGGGGTGGCGCTGATGATGTGAACGCTGGAAGGGAACAAAGCTTTGAGAGTTACATTCGTCGCCTTTGTAGCTCCTGTATTTCTGTATCTGACCGTGTAGCTCACAGTCTCACCACTCCTGACGCGTTCAGGAGATCCTGTCGCACTCAGGGAGATCTCTGGAGCGATCAGGACAGTCCGCATGGATACATTCTCATCATGCCCCTCGAACGAGATTGTAAATGAGGTCTCCACAGCGGTTCCGTTTGCAGCCCTTCCAGCTCTGGTGACGATTCTTATGGTGCCCTCATCTCCGGGATGAATCACATCCGGCAGCGCGCACCCTGACCAGATGCCTCCGTCCGGCGCGCACGGCATCGGGCTCGACGATACGAACGCAAGAAGCGGATCGTATCTCGCCTTGAGAACAGCACCCATGATATCCCTCTCACCGATATTTCTCCAGCGAACTGTGTAGTTCACGAAACCGCATGCAGTCTCCGGCGCATCCACGCTCAGGTACGATGACCCGATGATGAGCTCTGACGATGCAGACGCGGTGTAGTTACGCCCTCCGTTCTCAGCGCTTGACCATGCGAGTGCTGACTCTGAGATGGATTGGCCGTCTGATAGCGCCATGATATCATACTCAAGCGATGCGTTCTCGCCTGGCCCGAGCCTGCCTATCCTCCAGAACAGGGAGCTCTCATCCATCTCAAGATCGCCTATTTCAGGAAAGATTCTCACGCTCTCCGGCATCACCCTGACTCCCGGGGGAATACTCTCCCTCAGAACAACATTCCAGGCGTCGCATTTGCTCTCCGGTGAGTGAGCGATCCTCACGGAGCACCTCAAGATACCGCCTCTCTCCAGGCTCCGCAGGGCCGGCGTCTTCGTCACCTTCAGCTCTGGCTCGGCGATCTCCACCGGCCCTGTCGCCACAGAGATGGATCTTCTCGCACCATTCGAGAGCCAGCTCAGCTCCAGGACCGCCCCGGGCGCAAGATCATCGATGATCGCCCCCACAGAGATATCAACATGCATGGCCTGCACATCCCCGAGGTACCAGCACATACGATCATCGCGGGCGATCTCCTCCAGCGGATTGAAACTCATCCTGGTATCACTGCGTTTCAATCCCCGAAGGCTCAGATTCATCCATGCATCTCTGAGATTAGGCAGATCACCGTAAAAGCGAATCATTAGATCATCCCCAAAGCTCCTCCTCACAGGCCCCTCAGGCTCGCATCTCATGCTCAGGTTCTCCACAGCGACATGGGACTCTGCGGTTTTGTTGTAGCAGTCGAGATCGTTCCAGAGCCCGGACCTCTCGTTCGGGTCATCGCCCTCCCTGCTAGACCAGTACAGCCTCGCAGCACCTCCCACACTGCCTGTGGTCTCCGCCAGAATTGTATACGTGACGGTAACGGATTCGCCCCTATCGAGCCTCTGAATGGACCACACCAGATCTCTGCCCATCTGCTCGAATCCCATCGGCCGGCTCGTGTTGATCCCGAGAATCTTTGCGCCCTCCGGGATGGTATCCACGAGGATGAGATCGTAGGCATCGGATCTGCTGTTACCATCATGATGGATTGAGAGCGTGAACCTCACCTCATCACCCACGATCGCATACGATGGAGCAAGCTTCTCCAGGGAGAGCGATGGCTCCACGACCTCTATGCTTCCCGCCTTGCTGTCTGTTCTCTGCCTCGATGAGCCGTCATGGCTTCTCCAGGTGATCCTGGCCGCTCCTGGCGTCAGGATGACACCGTTTCTGTTCTCCCTGCGGTTCGCGACGATCACTGTGTACCAGATGTCCATATCAACATCGTCTGTGTTGTTCAGATCGCCGAAGGAGAGAACAAGCGTGTTGCTCTCAGGAGCTGGTGGCTGTATCTCTTTCGGAACGAAACCGCTGGTCCTCAGGCTCGATGGATCGTAGGTTGTGCCAGGTGGCAGGATATCAGTGACGACAACCTCCCTGAAAATGGCCCTCGGGAGGTTCAGGTGGATCTTGTACGTCATAGAATCCCCGATGGCACAGCTCCTGTTCGTATCGGGCGTCTTGGATATGCTCACATCTCCTGATACAGTGAGCTTCGCAGATGCGGTTTCATCATAGTTATTGAGACTCGTTCCGCCGCCACACCGCTCATTGGGGTCTTCCCCAGGCAGGCTCGTCCACGAGACAGAGGCTCCGGTGCTCAGGCTCTCCCCGGATACGACCGTGTTTCCCACCCTGAGAACAAGCCTCAGATTTTCAGCTGCCTTGGAGGGGATTCTGTAGTATGTGCATTCCATGCTTCTCCCGTTAAAAGCATGCTCTGGATCCACGCTCAGCACCTCAAGCCCATCGGGAATCGTCACCGTTAGATGGACATCATACGCATCACAGCCTCTGTTGCTCAGGGTCACGACCTGCTCGACGATATCCCCTGCCTGAACCTTCGTTCTGTTCGAAGTGATGGTGATCGTTATATCTGGCTCTGTGATTGTGACCGGCGTGGTGGTGTTTATGGAACAGATCGCTCCTCTCGAGTCCTTCCAGGTGGCCTCAACTCTGTTCAGAAGCACGGCGCCATCCTGGTTGGTCATGATGTTCCGGACAACAGCATGGACCCTAAAGAGGATCTCTGTATTCCCTGCGTCTCCAAGATTCCACAGCAGGGTTCCACTGTCCGGACGTGTCGGCGCTGGAATGTCGCCCTCACATTTGAGGTAGTTGAGACCTGATGGGAGAACATCCCTGATCTGCAGCTCGTGGACATCCGCAGGCAGCTCAAGCCTCACAGAGAAGATGACCACATCGCCTATGGTTCTCTTCGAATCCGGATCCGCGCTGACCGTCAGCTCAGCGCTGCTTCCGGGAGTTTCGTATAAATCCTGAGGTATACTGTCAACTGTATAAACTGATGAAGTATTCCAGATTGATGATCCTGAAGACACCTGCAACGAAAGACAGAGACACACTGCTGCGATGATGATAGTAATTATATGAATGGTCTTAAACCATGCACAGAGATACGGACAGCAATCATAAAAAATTAATTTTTTAAACAATGTTTTATTTTCATTTCTGGTTCTGTACGCATACATGCAGTCTCCCCACCTCCTGATTTGCATCATCTGCCGTAATCCAGGCGGATTTCTGGCTTTCAGATAATTGTATCACGCACACGTTATGAAATTAAACTCATGTGCGAAGAGAACTGGCGTTGACCAGCATTTAATACTTTCCGAACACTGTAAACATTGGCAGATAATTTTTATAATGTTATCTGACAAATGATGTTTAACTCACAGAAGATTGTCGTGTTCGGTGTACATTTAGAGGCCCAACCTCAGGGGAGTCATGTCTCCTGGCACCGTGGAGGGGTGCCCAAAGATATCGATCTCCTGCCGGGGCCATGCGAGATCATGCAAACCGCAGAAGGTAAAATGTTCGCGAGGTCGTTTTGCGCTTGGCCCATCCAGCTGGTTCACAGGGATGGAGGATATGCATGGGCCTTCATATCAATGAGTTCAGGAACATGCGAGCTTGTGGGGTCCAGACCATTCCGGTGCACGCTGATCCCTGACAGTCTGCTCTGCTATTGGGGCACATAATCCAGTGCATCAGGCCCGGAATCCCAGACGAAGAACAAATCAAGATCCATGAGCTCGTGAAATGCATGCTGGATTCCCTGAGGAGGCATGCATGAGTCAAACCTGTCCGAATAAGAGTTCTTATCCAGATATTCGAGGTTTAAGGATTCTGATTATTATGAGCACATCTTCCTTATTCGGACAGGTCCCATGAGTCCATCGAAAGGCTGATATCCCTGGTTATATTCGAGGATATCGATGCTGAAAATAGGGTACGCATCTCTGAAGAGCCCGGTGGCCATGATATGCCACGGAAACGCATGCCCGCCGGATGTGGGGCTTGCAGTCATTGAGGATGTAGAGGAGAGAGACGACATCGATGCTCTCGTCAGAGATGCGGGTGTGCCGGCAGTGTTGTCGTTCAGATCAGCATCTTCCGACAGGCTCCTGGAGGTATCAAGAACCGCGGCCAGGATGCGTGCGATCCTGGAGATCGATCTCTCTGGTGGGGATTCCGTGGATCTCATAAGAGCATGCGGCCTGATCAAGCTGATCAAATCCGCTGGGGCTGCAACCTCGCTCCGCATTTCGCCGGATGTTGTGGGCCCGAAATCAAACCCGGGCGCGATTAGGAGACTGAAATCTGCAGGGCTCGATCTGATCCACCTCGATCTCAGAGGCTGTGATGGATCTGCGACCTCAGTTCTGAGGAGCGTATCAGATGCCAGAGGACCGGGAATAATGGCTCTCTCCGAGGTGAGATCATTCGAAGATGCGAAGCGTCTTCTCTCCATGGGCGCGGATGTGATCTCGCTCAAGGAACCTGCAGACGAGGAGTTTGCGAGATGGCTCTCCTCCGCCCTCAGGAAGTTTGAGGATATCACAGGATGGTACAACGCCCCGAAGCACATATGCGCCGGCGGCGACCTTCGGGGCCTTGCATTCTGCTGCCCTCCGGTCAAGCCATGCCCTGTCCACGGCGCCCTTAAAAGGCTTGGAATGACGCCAGAGGAGTTCGTGAGAAGGAAGCTCGAGCTTGCAAGGGGAACTCCCCTCGAAAAGGGCGATGGAACGTGCTTTGGCAGCCTGATATGGTGCTGCAAGATAACAAAACCATGTTACCTCAGAGATGCTGCGCTCAGAAGAGCGGGTCTGACGCCGAAGGAGTACATGATTCTGAAGAGAAGAGTCGCTGAAGGACTGCTGCGGTGAATGCCCGGCGGGCTGCGAACCACGATGTTAAATCCCGCTGAGATGATGCCTGATATGAATGATCCGGACAGGATCGCCCAGATGGCCCAGCTGGCCATGCTGCTGGAGCTCTCCTCGAGCCCCAAGCCAGGAAATGTGGACAGGTGTCACGATTACGAGGACGTGAGCTTCAGCCACTTTATCGCGAGCGCTGTTCTCTCCTACCCATCATTCAGGAGGGCTGCATCCGGCGAATCGGATATAGGCAGGCTTATTCTGGACACTGTCTCCGCATGGCGTGAGTGGGGGCTGAGGGGTAACACACACTTCGGGGAGATAGCCCTTCTCATACCGCTCGCATCTGCAGCATCCAGGCCTGGGCCGCTCAGATCAGAGATCTCCAGGGTGGTGGAATCGACCACCGTGGAGGATTCGATCTGTTTTTACAGAGCGTTCGAGCTTGCAGGTGCCAGGGCGGCCGATGTGAATGAGATGAGCCTGAAAGATCCGGGGGCAGCTGACGAGATCGCGACGAGGGGCGTGCGGCTGATCGATCTGATGCGCCTCTCCCAGGGGCACGATCTTATTGCGAGAGAGTGGGCCACCGGATTCTCGAGGAGCTTCGAGCTCGCAGATGCTCTGTGTGAGATGGTCCCAAGGCACGGGCTGAACAGAGGTGTCGTTCTCACCTACATCACCGCGCTCTCAGAAGAGCCGGACAGCCTTGTGGCTTCAAAATTTGGAATCGATGTCGCTCTTGAGGTCTCCAGGATGGCAGGCGCGGCTCTCAGATCCCCGGATGTCATCTCGAGCGCCATGGAGATGGACAGAGTGCTGATCTCGAGGGACATCAACCCTGGGTCCACAGCTGACCTGATAGCATCATCTTTATTTATTGCGCTGATGAGGGGTCTGAGGTTCTGAGGAGATACAACAGATGGATGCAGATGGTATTCTTGATGAGCTTGGCATACTTCCAGGCATAAACGAGGTCATAGTTACAACAGAGCGTGATGGCGTGCCGAATGCGGCACCCATCGGGATAATAAGAGGAGAAAGCGTGACGGTCCGTCTCTTTCTCGGGACGCACACATACGAGAACGTCCTCGCCACCGGCCAGCTTGTGGCGAACGTCACTCACGATCCGATGATATTTGTCGAGGCTGCGATGTCAGATCTCGGAGAAGAGTGCTTTCTCAGGAGGGACGGTGTTCTAACTTTAAAGGATGCTGAGTCATGGGCGCTTTTCCGGTGCAGCCCGTACAGAACAGACATAATCATGCCGGAGCTCGAGTTTGTCAGGGGAGCGGTCATCAAAAAGGAGTTCCGCGCCATCAACCGCGGTGTATCATGCGTGATCGAAGCTGCGATCGCCGCCACGAGGTACAACGCGCTCCGCGTCGAGTCCTACCTCGAGGAGATAAGAAGGCTCAAGAGAATCGTGCAGAGATGTGGGGGGCCGAGGGAGATCGCGGCCATGAAGCGGCTCGAGGAGCATCTTTCTGCCTCATATCCGTGATTGGGATGTCTCAGAAGTGCAGAATTTGAGAAAGCACATCCAGTTGATTTAGAAAGATGCTCATTATACATGGTCACCAATGTGGGTGAAATGGTCTGGTGCCAACATAGCAAAAATGTATTGATCCAAAAGGTTCGGCCCGATCCGGACCTCCGATGGGTTCGGAGATGAACAAAAAATGTGGGAAGGACTGGGCTCAGTCGAAGTCCTCGCCCATTCCGCTGGGCTCCTTCTCCTTGCCCTCCTTGCCCGCGCCTGTCGACTTGGAGGCGATCACGTCATCGATCCTCAGGATCATCACGGCTGCCTCTGCGGCTGAGCTGATCGCCTGTGTCTTGACCCTGAGAGGCTCAACAACGCCGCGCTCCAGCATGTCGACAGCCTCGCCGGTCTCCATGTCGAGACCTGCAGCCTTCATGCCCTTCTCGTGCTTGCTTCTCAGCGCAACCAGAGTGTCGATCTGGTCGAGACCGGCGTTCTCAGCGAGCGTCTTCGGGATGATCTCCATCGCCTCGGCGAACGCCTCTATGGCGAGCTGCTCTCTACCACCAACAGTGGCAGCATACTCCCTGAGCCTGAGAGCAAGCTCCACCTCAGGCGCTCCACCTCCAGGCACGAGCATCCCATCCTCGACGACGACGCCCACGACGCGGAGCGCATCCTCCATGGCCCTGTAGAGCTCATCGACAACATGCTCGGTGCCGCCGCGGAGGATTATGGACACGGACTTCGGGTTCTCGCACTCCTCGACGAAGGTCATGTCGTCTCCGGCGATCTTCCTCTCCTCGACAAGCCCTGCCTTGCCGAGATCGTTTGGAGTGAGCTCATGCAGGCTCGTCACGATCCTGGCGCCGGTCGCGCGGGCCAGCTTCTCCATGTCGCTCTTCTTCACCCTGCGTAGTGTGTAGATGCCTGCCTTCGCCAGGAAGTGCTGCGCCAGATCATCTATGCCCTTCTGGCAGAAGACGACATTCGCCCCTGTGGAGACGATCTTGTTGACCATCTCCTTGAGCATCGCCTCCTCCTGATCCAGGAAGGCCTGGAGCTGATCAGGCGAGGTGATCTCGATCTTCGCGTCGACCTCGGTCTTCTCGATCTCGATCGGCGCGTTAAGCAGCGCGATCCTGGCATCCTTCACCTTCTTCGGCATGTTCGGATGCAAGCGCTCCTTATCGATCACCATACCATGGATCAGCTGCGAGTCGGTGATGCTGCCGCCAACCTTCTTCTCAACGGTGATGTTGTCGATGTCCACGGAGCCGTCCTCGTCCACGATCGCCTTCACAGCCTTGACCGCGAGCTCTGCGAGCTCTCCCCTCGCGTTGCCGCTGCCCTTGCCGGTCATCGCTGTGATCGCGATCTTCTTCAGCAGCTCCTCATCGTCCGGCGATACCTTCACAGCGAGATCCTTCAGGATCTCGATGGCCTTCGTCGCGGCATCCCTGTAGCCGGTGGCTATGACGGTCGGGTGGATCTCCTGCTCGAGAAGCAGCTCGGCCTGCTTCAGCAGCTCGCCAGCCAGGACAACAGCCGTTGTGGTGCCGTCGCCTACCTCCTCATCCTGAGTCTTGGCGATCTCCACCATCATCTTAGCGGCCGGATGCTCGATATCCATCTCCTTGAGAATCGTAACGCCGTCGTTTGTTATGACCACATCTCCAAGGGTGTCCACAAGCATCTTATCCATGCCCTTGGGCCCAAGTGTGGTTCTGACGGCGCTGGCCACAGCCTTGGCCGCCATTATGTTCGACCTCTGCGCCTCCCGGCCAGCAGTCCGCTGGCTTCCCTCTTTGAGTATCAGTACAGGTGTTCCACCTAGTCCAGCCATTCCGACACCTCTCCTTACAGCGGGGATGTAAGTGTTTTGAAGTTCTATATAAAGATTTCGCAAACGCCGGACGCGTGGGGCATATATGTTTACTCCCAGAATCTTTGACTGCACATGCTCGACATTTTGACAGATGATCCAACATGGCTCACGCGCCGTGCCGATTCGCACCATTGTGACAGGATCGCTAAGCGATCTGATAGGAGTTAGAACGGGGGTCGTGAGCCTGACTCACTGAATGATTCTGCTGTAATCGACTTCAGTGAGCGGGATGTTCCATGAGTCTGGACGGATTGAGCGCTGCCGCTTCAATGATAGGCGCACACCACCAGGGGGCAGGAGTGAATCAGAATCCCTCCGGCAGAGTGGTCCTGAAACATGGGGTTGCAGACTTTTTACGTGATCCGGACACACAGGCAAACATTTTTCTCAGATCTCCGCATCAGAGCAAGAGATGCCGTTCAGAAATCCATACGCACTCCTCGGACTTCTCAGCATGCTGCCGCTGATCCTGCTCTACCTAATAAAACCGAAGCCCCGCGACGTTCTCTTCCCGAGCATAAGGTTTCTTGAGGCTGGAAAGGCCAGGAGGTCCGCAGCCCTGAGCAGGATGATAAAGGATCCGCTATTCTGGCTGCAGCTCTTCATTCTCATTCTTCTCTCAGTTGCTGCTGCCGGGCCATACACTCTCGAGAGAGGGAGCCCCGGCTCGCATCTTGTTCTTGTTCTGGATGTGTCCGCGAGCATGGAGAGCACGTTCCAGAACGCGCTGAGCATCGCATCATCAGAGCTCTCCGGATACGACAGGGTGAGCATCGTCCTGGCGGAGAGCATACCCGTCGTGGTGCTCAGAGAGGGGAGCGCTGACGAGGCGCGGTCTCTTCTGAGCAAAATACATGTGCTCGACCTCCCTGCTGACATATCTAGCGCGATGAACCTGGCGCACACCCTTACAGGGCCGGAGGGCGGTGACATTCTCGTCATCTCAGATTTCATCAGCTGGATCGGAGATGATCCGGGCGCAACAAGGGATTCGCTGGTCGCGACAGGCGCCAGCATAGTCTTCGCGGATACCGGCGGAGGGGGAGATAACATCGGGATCGTCGGAGGCTGGTTAGCAGAGACCTATGAGGGCATCAACTACACATGCAGAATTCACAACTACGGACCTGCGAGGGATCTCATCATAAGGGTTACATCACAGGGCGGCAGCTCGGAGCACAGAGCGTTCATAGGCGCAGACGACGACTACTACCTTTCACTCAGCCTCCCGCCCGGCATCAGCACAGTATCCCTCGATGTCAGGGATGCGATATCCGCTGACAACACTGCGTACATCTACGCCCCGCTGCGGGATGATGCGAAGATTCTCTATCTGGGAGAAAGCAGCCCTGCCCTGGCGGCGCTCAGGGCGATTGGCAGCGTTGATACCACGGGCGGTCCGGAGGGCCACGATCTGGTGGTCATCAGAAACAGCTCGAGCGATGGAGATCTCAACAGATATGTGGACTCCGGGGGGAAGATAGTCTACATACCTCAGGAGAATTCTCCAAGCCCTGAGTATCTGCCGGTGAGGATCACAGGCGCGGTGAACAGAACAGGCATCCTGTGGGCGAGAAATCCCGTCTTCGGAGAGGGAATTCACTTTGAGGAGATAGGGATAAGGTCATACATTGAGGCCGTGCCAAGGCGTGGATCGACGACAATGGTTGAGGTCAACAGCGTTCCTGTGCTCGCGTACTGGCAGCTCGGGAGAGGTACTGTGGTATACAACGCGCTCGATTATGGCAGCGATTTCCATCTCAGGCCTGAGTACCCGGTCTTCTGGTATGAAATGGTCAGATGGCTGACAGGCGCCCCGTCGCTGGATGATCTCAACAGGAAGACCGGTGATGTGGTGCCGCTGAACAGACCGGCGACCATCAGCACGCCAGGGGGCACGGTCACAGCACAGCTTCTGCTTCTCGACAGGGTGGGCCTCTACACGTTTGATGGCGGGAGGCTCGCTGCCAACCTCTACGATCCCGCTGAGTCTGATCTGAGGGGCGGCAGATCCTTCGCTCCCGGAAGCTTCAGCTCCACCGCCAGCACTGAGAAGCTTGTGGAGAGGGACCTCTCAGGCTGGATCACCCTTGCGGCTCTGATGCTGCTCATGGCCGAGCTCGGTATAATAAGATGGAGGAGGGAGCTGTGACCGAGATATACCTCCAGAGGTTGGAGCTGCTCTGGCTTCTTCCAGCTGTTCTCGCAGCAGGGTTACTTTACATAAGGCGCACACCTCGGAAGCTTCTCGTCCTCACGAGATCCCTGGTTGTATGCCTGATCATAATCGCGCTTGCGAATCCGTATACAGTAGCAACCCACACAAAGGACGTGAGCAGGCCAAGGATAACGATACTCTCGGATCAGACAGCATCCATGGAGATCTTCGACTTGAAGGTCGCGGAGCGCCTGAGCGGGAGGATCCCGGACTCGCAGCTCAGGTACTTCTCGGGCGAGAGCACGCCGCTCGGAGACAGGATCATACAGTACATGCCACAGGCTGATTCAATCCTGCTTGTGAGTGATGGGTACAGCAACATTGGGCGCCCGCTCAGGGACGCCCTGCTCCTTGCCAGAAGCTCGAACGTCTCGGTCTTCGCCGTCGAGATCAAACCTGAGGCGAAAGAGGCAGGCGTCGAGATATCTGGGAGCAACGTTGCGGTTCTGGATGGCGACTATCCGTTCAAGATAGTGATCAGAAAATCCGGAAGCATCAGCGGGGATGTTGTGGTATATGCGGATGACCTGGAGATCTTCAGGAGCTCCTTGGAGAGCATAAACGAGTCGCTCAGGATATCGCACAGGTTCCGCAGCACAGGAACGCACATCCTGAGAGCTGAGATACATCCAGATGAGGACCACTTCGAGAGGAACAACAGATACACAAAAGCCGTGTACGTTGTGCCTAAGCCGCGGGTTCTGCTCCTTGGCAGGCCATCTCCTTTGATGGATGTGCTCAGGGATCTCGTCGATCTGAGCACTGCAGAGAATCTCCCACAATCTCTGAGCGATTACAAGGCAGTCGTCTTGGATGACATCAAGTATACTCCTGATCTCGACCGCCTGAAGGACTATGTGGCAGGTGGCGGCGGCCTGGTCGTTGTTGGTGGGGCCGATGCATATGAGCTGGGTGGCTATTACATGACGGAGTTTGAAAAGGCTCTCCCTGTCGTATCATCCCCAAGCCTCTTCGAGGGCGGGAAGGTTCTTGTCATGGTTATAGACATCTCCGGAAGCACCATGGCTCCTATGAGGATCGGTGAGAGTACCACCTACTTGGATTATGAGAAGTCGCTCGCGATAGAGCTCCTAAGATCTCCGGAGCTCAGGGATGCCAGGGTTGGCATAGTAGTCTTCGGCACGAAACCCTACGTTGTGTCACAGCCGGTGCCTGTCAGAAACAGAGCTGTCATAGAGGAGAGCATAAAGAGCCTTCAGACGCCCCTCGGAAAGGACGAGACCAACCTGGATGAGGGGCTCCGCCTGGCATGGAAGATCATCAACGAGAGCAGGGCCGAGGCAGATCTTGTGGTCATATCGGATGGGAGAATAGAGCCAGATAGGGTGAAGGGAGATCAGGTATTCCTGAACTCTGTAGATATTCTGAGGAATATGAACGCGACGGTCACACTGATACAGGTCCAGAGCTACTCAGGTTCTGCAGGCAGGTTTGAGGAGCTGGCTGCGCTCACGGGCGCCACGTTCCGTCCTGCAGTGTATCCGAGCTCCCTGACTGTGAGAACCCCCGAGATCGAGGGGGAGCGTGAGGTCGCGGAGAACGTCTCCGGATACACGCTCGTGATAACAGATGAGAACCACTACATAACAGGCGGGATCGAGATCAATGCGACGATAAGCGGTTTCAACGACGTAACCCCAAAGCCCGGCGCCCAGAGGCTCGTGGCGCTGACAGACGGAAAGCCGATCGTCACAGCGATGCGCTACGGCCTTGGCCGGAGCGTCTCCCTGGCTACGGACGATGGCAATGCCTGGGCTCAGGCGCTTTACGATGAGGACAACTCCATGCTCATATCGTCCATGGTGAACTGGGCTGTCGGTGATCCGAGGCCGGAGAAGGAGCGGGTTGAGGCCGGGGATGGGTGGGCTGGAAGCCCTCTGGAGATATACATCTCAAGCGAGAGCCCGCCCAGGATCGGAGAGGGCGCGAAGATCGAGAGCACAGCCCCCGGCAGGTACACAGCAACGATCGTCCCGGAGTCGGAGGGAGTTTATTACGTTAACGACTACGGGATCGCCGTGAACTACCCGCTGGAGTACAGGGAGTTCGGATTCAACCCGGAACTGAGAGGGATGATAGAGGCAGCTGGTGGGAAGATCTTCACAGAGGATGAGGCGGGAAGGAGCATCGTGGAAGAGGCAAGAAGGGCAAGTGAGCGTCTCGTTCAGGAGAGGGCCAGCATCAGCTGGCAGCTGCTTCTGGCTGCGCTGGTTCTGTTCCTGCTGGAGGTCACGATCAGGCGCCTGAGGGAGATAAGGGGCTGAGCCGATCCTGATGTTGCCCATTGACCGCTTCGCACGTCCAGCAGACCCACTGGCATGCGAGTCAGAGAGCACTTGGCTCAGAGCCGTGTTGCAGGCTGTCAGGCGGAGAGACGCCTGAGGTCTTATTCCTCTCAAGCTCGCGCCTCAGGATCTCTATGATCTCCAGCAGCTCATCCCTTCTTGCTGCGCAGATGTGGCGACCAGCGATCTCCTCAAGCCTCCGTATCGCCTCCTCGATCCCCGACATTCGATCTCCCCCAGCGGTCTGGTCTGATGAATATGCCTTTCTGAATATGTGTCTGTTGCGCCGCAGATGATTGCGAAGCCCTTCCAGGTTCCTGCTGGCCATGCGCTCTCCTGATTCGCGGATCGGTGTGGTTCCAGGGAGGCAGCTCCAAAGGAGCCGCGCACTCACGCGAGAGAGGCCTCGATGAGCCTGCGCTTTACGAAATCCCTGTCGAGGCTTGCCAGGAACCATCCGGCCTTCGGCCCCTGACGCTCCCCGAGAAACGCGAGGTACACCGCCTGGAAGAACTTCTTCGGATCGAGGCCGAGCTCGTTTGCCACTGCATATATCTCGTCATGGATCTCCTGCGCGCTCTTTCCTTCGATCCTCTCAGCCAGCATCCCAAGACCCCTGCGTTCCTCTGGGGATATGTTTCTGACTGCCTGGGGAAGATCCTCCTTCACCTCAAACTTCACAAACGGAGGAGCATAGCGTTCCAGCCATATCCTCACATTCCTGGCTCGCGCGAGTATCTCCTCCCTGCGCGACGTCTCGTAGCCGCTCCTCTCCAGAACTTTTAGCAGTAGATCCTCATCATCACGTGCGATCTGGACAGCAGTCACCATATGTCTGAACGGTATGTTGAACGGCTCGCTGTGTCTTATGGATGAGAGCTCAAGCGCTCTTGCATCTCCCCTTCTCTGGTCGTACTCATCCACGAGGGTGAGGAGAGGAAGTCCCGGATCGAACTCTATGTGCTTCTCAGGTTTTGTTCTGATTATGAGGTAACGCAGGACCTCTGGCGGCACGACATCGAGCATCTCCTGGACAGTCACCACAAGCCCTGTGGAGCTGTGCATCGCGCCCTTTCCCTTTAGATGGATCCACTCGTAGACGATCGGATACGGGGCAGGATAGCTGTAAACATCCTCGCTGATTCGCTTTCCGGTATCGTATGATCCGCCTGCTGTCGCATGATCCTTTCCGAAGGGCTCGACAGTCACCCTGAAGATGTGCCAGCGTGCGGGCCAGTCTACCCTCCAGACGAGCTTGCCACCGCCACGCATGCTCACGCTCCCTGAGGACCCGCACTCGCAGACATAATCGACGGTCTCTGAATCAAGATCGAATCCGGTCACCCTGGTGGTGTTCATGCGGCCGCAGTCCCTGCAGATCGGATCGAAGGGACTCCAGGTCGGCTCTACATCCCTGCCGGAGATCTCCTTCAGTATCCTTGCGATCTCATCCCTCTTTTTCAGCGCGGTCTTTATTGCATCCAGATAAACGCCCTCTTTGTAGAGCTGATCCGCCCTGTACACCTCCGGCTTTATATCCAGAATATCCATGGATCTTAGGAATGGCTGCAGGAAGTGCTCTGAGTAGCTGCTGCAGCACCCCTCCGGGCACGGGATCTCAGATAAAGGCTTGCCCACGTGCTCCCTGAAGCTCTCGTCCAGAAATGGGTAAAGCCTCCGAAGGCGATCATATGTATCAGCTATGTAAATCAGCCTCGCCTCCACGCCTCTGTCTACAAGAGCTCTGTATACAGCGTCAGCTGTCATGACCTCGCGCAGGTTTCCTATGTGCACAGGCCCGGATGGCGTTATGCCTGTGGCCAGTGTGTGCGGGCCACCGTCCTTGAGCCTCTCTGCAATCACATCTGCCCAGTGGATGATCATAAGCCGAGATCGATGCAGAGCGGGATATTAAGCTTCCGGCCATGAAACAGCTCCGAATCCACCCCGGTCTGGGCCCAGATCACCGAATGGAATTTCAGAAACCGGCATTCACTGTGTTGGATAAGTCCTAAAATCAGTAAGCAGAAGACGATTCCAGGAATGGATGGAAGATAGACTGGAATCGACATCTATAGACGGAAATGCGGGGATTATCCAACAGAGCAATTCACTGTGACAGATCACGGGTCGTGTATATGGTGAATGGAGATTCGGGAATTGGCAGGCACTGGCACAACAGATCACAAATCTACGATGTCACCTGCTGGGTTTCAATGATCTGAGCGGACTGCCAGATCACAAACCCTGCAGGATCACTTGCTGTTGATCTCTACGAGTACACGACCCTCTCCTCTGGCCAAGTGATAGTGAGAGTCGCACTTCGGTAACACAATGCCGACATCGACATTGTAACATTGTTACTTGAAAAGATATATATCACAAATCAAGTTATTTCTTGACATTTGATAATACCAAGTCAGCTCTGCAAGGTGATTGTGTTGAAGATGCACACGATTGATCCAAATAACGTATCTCTTGATAATATGATCGAGCGCGGCAGCGAGTTTCACGGCCATTTAGGGCCATTTCTCGTTCTTGGCATAAGGATGGGGCTCGCTGCTCTCAGTGAGCTCGGCTCGCATGGTCACAGGGATATCAGCGCTGTTGTGCGGTCTGGGAGCAGGCCTCCGGTATCGTGTCTGGCAGATGGTATCCAGATATCCACCGGCTGCACACTTGGAAAGGGGAATATCTCCGTGCTTCAGGACGGCGTGCCAGAGGCGACATTCTCCTCAAACGGCAGGACCGTGAGCTTCAGGGTCAGGGGGGCAATCGTTGAGAGGATCTCAGAGCTGTCGCATGATGAGCTAGAGGATTTCTCCTGGAAGCTATCCAGAATGCCGCTGGACTCGATTATCGAGAGGATCTGAGGTGGGTATGCTGATCCGGCTCGAGAACGTGCACACATTCTATGATGGTGAGAAGAACTCCACCCTGAAGGGCATCACGCTCTCGATCGGCGCGGGCGAGATGGTCTGTGTCATGGGCCCGAACGGCGCCGGCAAGACCACGCTCCTGGAGACGATAAATGGAATACTTCCAGCGACCGGCAGGGTCGAGGTCTTCGGAAGAGATGCCCGGAGGCACGGCCCTGAGATCAGAAAGGATATAGGCTACATGCTCCAGGCCAAGACGTTCCCTGAGGACACTCCGTATCTGGTGAGGGACGTCGTGCTGATGGGGAGGTTCGGAAAGATCGGCATGCTCCGAAGACCGGGGAGGGAGGACTGGAATGCAGCAAGGGACGCTGCGAGGTTCATGGAGGTTGATCACCTCTGGGATCGGCCGATAGGAAAGTTATCAGGAGGTCAGACGCAGAGGGTGCTCCTGGCCAGGCTGCTCGCAAAGAATCCCAGGATACTCCTCCTGGATGAGCCCTACTCGAACCTGGACTGCAGAGCTGTGGAAGATGTATCAAGGAAGATATGCATCCTGCATGAGAGGAATAAGCTGACAACGGTCATGGTCATACACGATACAGCTCATGTGCCCGCTATCTGCGACAGGATACTCCTGCTGAAGGATGGCCGCCTGATCGGCGATGCGCATCCTGATGAGATGCTCTCCTCCAGAACGTTCAGAGACGCATTTGCTGAGGCCTAGCTCATGATCCTCCCACCGGGCATAGTGATGAACACGATCATCGGGGCATCCCTCGCAGCTGTCGTCTGCTCCATGATAGGCGTGTTCATCGTGCGGATGAACCTCTCATCGATGGGGTTCTGCATGTCTCACGCTGCATTTGCAGGCGCCGCGCTCGGGCTGGCCATATCCAGAGATCCATTCGCTCTGGCGCTGGGCATGGCAACAGCCGTTGCCTTGATCCTCGGACCGGTTGCGGATAAGGCCAGGCTACAGGCGGATGTCGTGCTCGGCACCATGTTCTCCCTCACAATGGCGCTGGCCCTGCTGTTTCTCAGCATCGCCCCGGGATCTGTGGTGAGCAGCACCGCTCTTTCAGTGCTGTGGGGGAGCGTTCTGGGGATAACAACCACCGATCTCATCAGGCTTCTTGTTCTCATGCTGACGCTCTTGGTGGTGATATTTCTCTTTTACAAGGAGTTCTTCGCGATAATGCTCGACAGGAAGCTTGCTGAGGAGTCGGGCATCAACACAAAGCCGTTTTACTATGCGATTCTGTTTCTCTGTGGTGTAACTGTATCAGTCTCGCTCAAGCTCATCGGCGGCCTGCTCATATTCGCTCTGATGGTCAATCCGGTCTCCTCGGCCTATCAGTTCTCCCACGACATGAGATGGATCATGCTGATATCTCCCATCATAGGGCTGGCATCAAGCATCTCGGGGATAGCTGCGTCCCTCTACCTTGACATCCCTGTGGGCAGCTCGATCGCGATAATGAGCGTGGCGGTGTTCCTGATATCTGTAGCACTTTCCCCAAAGAGAAAGCGCGGGCAGAAGTGCTGATGTCCAATGATAACCTGCCCTGGCGCGTTCCTCCTCGCAGATAAACGGCTGCTTCCAGCGACAAGATTGCACAACCCCATAAATATAGGGTCACGCCTTCTTCCAGCGGATCGTATCGCCCTTGATCTTCACCACACCATTTTTCTCAAGGATCCTTGCAAGATCTTCCGCCACATTATATGCATCGACCTCAAAGATGCCGCTCTCCATATCCATGTAGGCGCCACATTTCCGCACGAAGCTCTCCATGTCCATTTTGCCTGATGGTGGCATATCTGTCAGATTGTTCAGTATGCCGTGGATCGCTATGATCTCGATCGCTTCATGCTGATACTCGTCGAAGAAATCCTCATCCGGATCCTCACATGTGAGAACAGACCATTCATCTATGTAGATATCATGGGCTTTCTCCAGATTTACATATATATTTGTCCGCAGCATCGGATGCTGCAGATAATCGTTTGCCACAACCGGTATTGCGACTATGGGGTCGTCCAGCTTATCTCCAGGATCCTCATCCACCTCCAGTTCGTTCAGCGAGAAAACTCGCGACAGGAATTCTGCGGCAGCCTTTTTATCGATGAGGATGTCCAAGTCCGCGCCCTCATCAGAGATGCTGGCATCTTCAGGTATGCTCTCTTCGTGTGATTCCTCTTCTTGCAGGGTCTCCTCAGACGGTTCTGAAGGCGCTTCCTGAGACGGTACTGTGGAGGATGTCTCCCCTGATGCCTCCTCTGGACTGATAATCTCCCCCACCGCGGCCTCTATCTTCTCAGCGATCTTGACCCATTCTGGAACTGCATGCGTCAGGTATCGTTTGTAAAACTCTTCTGGGGCGGGCTTCTCGGCAAAGGTCTTCCGGACAGACTCCAGGTAATGCTCATACTTTTTCAACAGCTCCTCATCCTTGATCTCGCTTTTCAGCTCGCTGAAGCGCCCCTGGAGTACGGGGGTGATCTTCAGATCTGCCACGATCGAGGGTCTGATATCGACCCGGATCCTCATCTCCCTGAGACGATCTGCAAGATCTTTTGCCGTCACATCGTCATACTCTCCAAGCTTGAACATGCCAGCATCATCATCATCACTCATGTTATAATTTACGATGCTTCTCAAGAGTGCGCACAACAGAGCCTGCAGGAGATCTCCCCGTTGAGATCTGGCTTCAGAGAACCCGGCGCAGGCACTGATTATCTGGCTCATGCCGGAAGAATCCATGAGATTATCCTGCGCTCCTGCGGTTATCACAGGTGTCCCAGTGTTTGTTCAATATCGTGAGCGTGCTTGAGCTGCTGATCAAGTGAAGCCGCTATCGTCGGCGTAATCGTTCATCCAGAAATCTGCCAAGAGGGCAATCCACCTCAACGTATTGAGCATGTTCGTGTCCCAGTACCATGAAGAGTAAAAGCTACACGCTCTTATCCATATGATAACTTGCCAGTAGAAGCACTGGTCCTGCCATGCATTCTTGGTTAATGAATAAGTGTGTTCAGCAACCACATTGCACAACCTGCAAGTTGCTAAACACATAAGAGCGAAGCTACATTCGGTTCAAGGCCGTCGATTATGTAACATTCCGTTTCCCCCGGCTCTGCGCAAATGCAGATGTGCGATCGCGAATCAGCTCAGAGCGCAGAAATCAGCTTCAGCGCAGATCAGCTCTGCTGATGATGAATTTATTTTCGGATATTTTCCGGTATTTTTATAAATGATCTGATGATGAGATAATAATATTAAATCCGTGACAATCTTAGAAAAGATTTAAATCTTAATTAAGATGAATGCGTTCTGATTAAAAAGCAAGGAGGTATTATATGAAGATCGTAGCATACACGCTTATGCTTGCTCTACTCCTGTCCCTGGGAGCGGCATATGCGGAAGATACTGCTGAGAACGTCACAGCCGAGAACGTAACCGCTGAGAATGTCACCGCAGAGGTTGCGGCAGTGTACATCGCTGATGTCAACATCGAGGAGGGCTATGTGGAGATCGCCAATGACGGCAATGCAACCCAGAGCCTGGAGAACTACACGCTCAAGGTGGATGAGAACGAGCCGGTAACACTGGGTGCGATCGAGGTCCAGCCAGCCAGCTCTGTAAAGCTCTTCCTGGGCGCTGGCGAGAACACAGAGACCGAGATATACCTGAACACAACGATCGAGTTCGCAGAGAGCGGCACAGTCTCCCTCATGGATCCCGAGGGCAAAGAGGTCTCAACAGTTAAGTACCCCATGACTGAGTAACGCAGATCAGTATCTTTTTTATTTTTTGATCTCAACTGGTCAGATTCCATCTGTGTGCAGTTACTCTGGAACAGCAGTATGCGGACCAGGTTGAGTTTTTTTTGAAGCGAACTCTGGGGGCCGCCTGATGTATCGATGGAATCCAGATGGCTCGTGCACTCTTGTCATTGAGGTGCACTCCAGCATGTGGGATTCATCTGGTTCTACCAAATGTGCGCTGACTCCTGAAAGACTGTTCAGCTGTTCGGACCAGCAACGATGAGACAGGCTGGATCACACGTGAACGATGGGGTTTTGAGATAACCACCGTGTGAAACAGTTAAATACCTGCTCAGGATAGCCTGCAGAAGGGATTTTTTTGAAATGCAGAGATCTGCTGCTCTCATCAGCATATGCGGTGTACGAGAGGATGCTGAAGCGCCAGCTAGCCAGGGGTCCGAGAGTGGAACACATCGCAGTTATCCAGGATGGAAACAGAAGATATGCAAACAGGCACAACATGCCCGTATCGAGCGGCCACAGGCTCGGCGCGAAGACGACCGAGAAGATATCAGACTGGTGCCTGGAGCTCGGGATAAAACACCTGACCGTCTATGCATTCTCGACAGAGAACTTCAGCAGGAGCGAGCCTGAGAAAAGGTACATCTTCAACCTGATCGCAGAGAAGCTTCTTGAGCTCTGCAGCTCTGAGAAGATCCACAAAAACAGGGTTCGCGTCAGAGCCATCGGCAGGATCGATATGCTCCCTGAGCACCTGCAGAATGCGATACGGGAGGTCGAGGCCGCGACCGAGGGTTACAGCCAGATGTACTTCAATGTGGCGCTCGCATACGGAGGGCAGTATGAGCTGATCGACGCTGCCAGGGCCATGGCCAGAGACCTGCGCGCCGGAATGATCAGGATCGACGATGTCGATGAGGATCTGGTGAGCAGGTACCTCTATCCCATTACAGAAACACCCGTGCCGAAGGTCGATCTCATAATAAGAACGGGCGGAGAGCTCAGGACCTCCAACTTCCTCCCCTGGCAGGCCAACGGAAGCGAGTGTGCTGCTTACTTCTGCGCACCATACTGGCCCGATTTCAGAAAGATAGACTTCCTCAGGGCCATCAGGACAGCCCAGTCATACGCCTCCAGATCAACAGGCTTATAACCAGGAAGGGATTCATGACTCACTCGTTGTCCCGATGGGGTAGCGGATATCCCGGAGGCCTGCGGAGATCCTCGCAGACAGCCTTCAACCCGGGTTCGAATCCCGGTCGGGACGTTCGAATTTTGGTGCTGCATGCACAATGTTTGTCTGGATGGGCACTGGCTGTGCATCGGTGTTCAAAACCACGCTCTGCCAGGGGATATCAGCAGATCGCTTTCCGGTAACTTCGGGTGGATTCCTCTCGGATAAGGATAAATCCAACCATATCCATCTGGCCTGCGGTGGTCTCATGTTTCCAGGACTTGGCGGACGGGGGATGAGCCCGAAGAAGATGAAGGGCATGCTGAAGAGCATGGGCATAAACATCGACGAGATCGAGGGCGTGGAGGAGGTTGTCATACGAACCTCGGACAGGGAGATAGTAATAAGGAACGCATCTGTGGCCGTAATGGAGGCACAGGGCAACAGAAGCTACCAGATATCTGGAGACGTCACAGAGCTTCCAAGAGTGTCGCCCTCTGATATCGAGTTAGTCGTGTCCCAGACAGGAGCGAGCCCTGAGGAGGCCAGAGCCGCGCTGATGGAGTGTGGAGGAGATCTCGCTGAGGCGATAATAAAGCTTAGCTCAAAGACTTCATGATTTGGCGATCTGAAAAGAGAGCACACAACCTGTTCGCTCTTATCCATCTGATGAGTTGCCCGAAGGAGCAGGGGTCATGCTGCGCCTTCGTTTCGACTTACCTTCGACGCAATCGATGGCGTTTCGACTTCGTCGAAACCTTTCGATGTAGTCGAAAGTGTGGCAATGAATGCTTTCAGCGAGCACATTGCATGCTCTGCAAGTTGCTACACGTAAGAGCGAACCTCTCTCATCGGATCGCCAGTTTGAGCGGCGGCTGAGATGCGATCAGTGACGTAAATAACACGAGTCGCTCTCATCCATCTGATAACCTGCCCGAAGAGGCACCAGTCATGCCATGCGAGCATGACGGTCGAATGAGCCCATTCGGCAACCGGCCTGTGTCCCACAAGCTGCTGAATGCATAAGAGCGATTGCTTGAGAGAAATGCATCTCGCCTCAAAATTTGATGGACGAATGCGATCGCTGTCGTTTTGCTTCCCGTTAGACACAGGCGATTACGGATCATAGATGACAGGTATGCCATGCGAGGCAGCGATCTTACCGACCGCATCCTTCAGTCCGAGATGCTTCATGGCGCTCCTGCTCGCCTCGACCAGGATAACTAGATCGCTATCGTGAAGGGCCCTGCCGATCTGTGAGGCCTTGGTTCCCAGCCTCGGATCCGGCCTTCTCACCAGAAGAATGCGCGCATCACCCATCACGAACGTGCCGTCCTCTGAGAGATGACCGAGCTGGATCGTAACTCTGTCTGAATCCTGTGACAGCTCGAACGCTATGGGATAATTCGCGAACTCATTGTGATCGTATATCTTCCTCTCTCGCAAAGCGGATCTCAACTCTTCCATGATCCTCTTCGCCAGATCGGCCAGCTCCACCTGGGCTTTTCTCGAGAATTCCCGGCATTTCGCTATGGAGAGAAACGTCAGGTGGTGCAGCGGCTGGCCTTTCTTATGGCAGTACGCATGCGTATCGATGACATCGTAATCATCCTCCAGCGGGAAGAAGCATGGCGCGTAGCTGTCGCAGTTTTTGCATTTGAGCTCTATCACCTTGGTCTTGTCCAGAAACGGCGCCAGACCTTCGAGTATCTCGAGCATATCGATGATCTGGGCGCTGGAGCTGTTTGAGCTCTGCAGTCCCTTGACCATGAACATGAGCTCGTCAGCATCGTGCACGGATTCCTTCGACTTCTGAACCGACTCGTTCATTCAAAACCCCATGAGACCCGGAGCGAATTTAAATATATCTCACACCCAGAGAGATGCTGCCATCAGATCTTAAAGCACACCGGATGGAGATCAGAACATCACTGCTCACAGGAGGTCCCAGAATGACGAAGGTGGATGCCAAAGCTCTTGTGGAGGCGATGCTGTTTGCAGCAGGCCGTCCCATCTCGGTGGAGGAGATGTCAGGCATCTCGGGGCTCGATGCCAGGGATGTGCTTGATGCCGCGGAATCCCTTTTAAGGGAGTACGCATCTCGCGGCGGCGGCATCGAGGTGAGAGCCATTGAGGGATCCTTTGTGATGCAGGTGAGAGGGGATCTTGCTCAGGCTGTGACGATGATCGCGCCGAGGGAGCTCGACTCCTCAGTGATACGCACGCTCGCTGTCATCGCATACAGGCAGCCGATAACGCAGAGCGAGCTTGCGCGGATCCGCGGGAACAAGTGCTACGAGCACGTCAGGATCCTGGAGAGGATGGGACTGATAAGCGCGAGCAAGAAGGGCAGAACCAGGGAGCTCAGGACAACAAGAGGATTCGCTGAGTACTTCGGCCTGCAGTCAGAGAGCCCTGAGTTCTTGAGGGAGATGATCGCCAGGAAGCGTGATATGATCGGGATCACCCCGATATATGAGAGCCTGGCCAGGCGTCTTGGCATCGATTACGTGGTGGTGAACCCTTACAGGCCCGGCGATGGTGATGCTGCCAGGCTCAGGGAGATCCGGCTGCTTGTAGCATCCCCAGGGTATGCGGAGAGGATAAGAGAGCACTACTCGGGGGAGCTCGTGGAGATCGGCACTTCAACATTCTCAAAACTGAAGGAGGGTGTGGAGAGGCTGGCACTCCAGCTGAAAGATGTGGCCGGTGCAGAGGCTCTGATCGGAGAGATCGATTCTGCCCTGATGGAGTACAGGGCGATGGCAAGGGGCCTGGGTCCGGTGAGGCCGCTGACGCCGATCGCGAGAGAGATCGCCCTGGACATGCATCTGGATATTGGAGAGAACGGTGTGACTGCAGCAGCTGATTACACAGGGGTGGAAGCTGATATCATAATACCCACACATCAGGAGAGCCAAGTCGATATAATCGAGCGGATCAAACAGAGATACGATGCGATGCTTGAAAGGCTCAGGCAGCGGCGCAGGTGAGGACTGCAGATTTTTAGAGGGGGAGCACAGTGTTTCTCAGAAACCTGAATGAGATGGGATCGTTCTGATCACGAAAAAGCAGGTTTCAACAGGTCCTCCGGCAATTGGCAAAGATGTACTTTGAGGGCGGCCAGCGGTCCATGAAACCTAATGTACAGGATGCAGATCATCTTCATAGGCCGGCCCACGCCGCATGTTCTCCCTTGCGATCAGGAAGCACTACTCGCACAGTGCGAATGGGCGTCTATCGACCTCTTCCTCGTTCCCTGCGGGCTGCATGAGGCACTCCGCGGTGCAGTGATCCAGCCCTAGGATGTGGCCGATCTCATGCATGGCCACGTTCATCCAGGCGTTTCTCCCCAAGCCAGATGTTGTGGTTATGGCGCATCGCCCGGCAGCACATCCGAATATCGAGCCTGCGCCTGGAAGTTGTATGTCGACATCGACCACCCAGATGGACGGATGCGCTCCCGTTTTTCTTAAGAGCGTGCTAAGGATATCAGCGGCGTCATTCCTGCCCTCCAGATTCTCCAGTGGATCTGAGAACTCCATTGAGATTCCAAGACCGCGAAAGGAGTTCTCGAAGAGAGAGCGGAGCGCCTCCCTCTCCAGATCGTCACCCCTGAAGAATACTCTCAGTATCATCTCAGTCAATCGCACCGGCTATCCTGGAGGCTATCATCTCCATCGATCTGAGCCCGGGTGAACTCCTCTCTGCCCCATCAAGATATCTGTATGGCCTGCTCAGCTCAGGATCAACGGGAACCGAGCCCAGGAAGTCCACACCCATATCCCTGGCAGAGACCTCACCATTTCCCGATCCGAAATCTATCATCTCTCCGCAGTGAGGGCATACAAGACCGCTCATGTTCTCGACCATACCGATTACACGCACGTTCATCTTCCTGAACATGTCGACCGATTTCCGCGTGTCGAGAATGGCGACATCCTGGGGTGTTGTGACGACCACAACGCCATCCAGGTCAGGTATCAGCTGGACCAGGCTTATGGGCTCGTCGCTCGTTCCGGGCGGAAGATCCACAATCAGGTAATCAAGATCTCCCCAGCATACATCAGAGATGAACTGCTTTATGGCTGCCATCTTCATCGGGCCGCGCCACACAACCGAGGTCCCTGATGTTGGAAGTATGAGGGCCATCGACACGACCCTGATGTTGCCAACAGTCGCAGGATGTATGCCATCAGGTCCCACTGTGAGGCGCTCATTCTCTATTCCCAGCAGCTTTGGTATGTTCGGTCCCGTTATATCCGCATCAAGCAAGCCGACGCTGTACCCCCTCTTAGCCAGCCAGATCGCGAGATATGCTGCCACCGTGCTTTTGCCCACACCCCCCTTTCCACTTCCCACAAGCATCTTTCTTTTTATCCTTCTCATGCGCTTCACTTCATCTGTGCAGGAACCCCGCGCATCACATCCGTCGCAGGCCATATCGCATCTATCTTGCATGTCAAAGCCCTCTGAGCAGTGATTCGAATGATGTCCGGATAAATCCCTTTGGGTCATCTGTGAACGCAGCGGATTGATCGCCACATGATTTAACGGCCTGATCGCGTATATGCCGGGTTGCAGCTGTGCGATAATCCATCTGCGCAAAAGCCCTTGGATCGAAGTTAATAAAAGATAGATTTATAAAAATAATATTCAATAAAAGATGCTGTTCTGGTGTACACCTGTTTATGAGATAAATGCGACGACTGCCTTCTTGTCATCTCTCAATGAAGCTCATGCTCTGGATCTGCATCCTGGAAGCTCCACAGTCATCAGCACCCTGTCGGTCTCCTCGACCAGCCTCTCCTGCGTTACACCTAGGATTCCCGCGAGGAGCGCCGCCCCGCCAGCACCGACCCCTTCCTTCACGAAACCCCTGGTGAACGCCTGGATCACGGGAATCCTCGATCTCTCGAGGCCGGGATCCACGACATGATATGGCCATCCGGAATCCTCGACGATGTTCCTGAAGCTGGCGCTGCGATCCTCGGCCACATACTTCGTTGTGGCTATCGAGAAATCACCATCGATCCCAAGCCGTCTGGCCAGAAGGAGCACCGCAGCGAGCTGGGTTCCCCCCGAGAGAACGACCCGCGTGGATGAGCCGATGCCTTTGAGAAGGCCCAAAGCGCAGGGGATCATCGGATCTCCGAACTCCACGATCGCCCGCATGATATCATTCCTGAACTCCCCGGGCTCTGCATCGCACCTCTTCAGAGCCTGCCTGACGATCTCCAGCTTGAGCTCGATCGGGTTTGCATCAAAGCTGCTGCTTACACTCCCATTATATCCGATGGCGTGCAGCACTGCGAGCGCTGTGGTTGTGCCTCCTGCAATGGATTCTCCGATGAATATGCAGTCCGAGAGAGTTGATACCTTTCTTCCGAGAAGCTCGGCCCGCTCCATTATCGCAGGTGCCTCAGGCACGCCCGGCGCGTACCTTATATCTCCGCCTGCTGCGCCACCAAGCTCAACATACGGAACAGCTGGCTTCTTCTCCAATCCGCTGGCAACGAAGAGCGCAGGCACACCAGTCAGGCTCAGCGCCGCCCTTGTGATTATGCCTGGCGTCGGGCACCCTCCGGGCGTCTCCGGAAGCCCTGGCATTGTGACGATCCTGTTGAACTCGACCAGCTCTGCATCCGCGCCCGGTGTGTAAAACGTGAGCTCAGGCGTGACGCCAGCAGCGCTCGCTCCCGGGATCTTCCCTACATGCGTGTTTGAGATTATGCACATGAACAGAGGCCGTGAGGGCCTGAGATCGAAATCCGGGTATATCCATCTGGGCATAATCTACAGTCTGTGAGGGGCTATATTAAATCAACGGTAGATTATTTAAGTCAAAATTATTTGATTGGTGCTCAAGAGCGGCTTAGCAGGCACTCTCATGTCGGGAATGCACCTTCACCAGAGGGATTATTCGAAGTTATCTGCAGAGAGTCAGGTTTATAGGTCTCTGCCGCAGAGGTTGATGCCGATGGCAGAGCCCTTTGTCGAGACCGAGACTTGCAGGACAAAGTGCAGGTGGGTGGCAAAGGTATTCACGGAGTTCAACCGGCCCAGGACGACTGTGAGGTCTCTCTTCTATTATGCTCTTCGCAGAGGCGAGGCTGATTATCCGATATGCGGAGGGTTTGTGGGCGAGATACGGGTGACAAGGCGGTTTGATGAGAGCGATGCCAGCCGCCTGGTCAAGTGGGCCACGCTCGCATCCGAACTGGGGTATATTCCACGGGATGCAATTCTGGTGGAGGTGCCAGGCATCCATGTGCTCACCCCGGATCGCATTTCATCGGGAGCACATGCCGAGCTGTGGATCGACCGATCTGCACTAAACCCCCTGATCTGGCCGGTCTGCAACCGGTATGGAATCACTCTTGTATCAGTAAGCGGAGCACGCATAGACGATGCCCTGAAGGATCTCCGCATCAGGGCAGGAGGTGAGGAAGCGCTCGTTCTGTGCATGGCAGATCTGAGCCCATCGGGTCTCTCCTTCGTTCGTGCTCTCGGCGATGCTGTCTCTGATTTGGGGATGATGCACATAGCTCTGACCCCAGAGCAGGTCGCGAGGCTGCATATCCCCATGGTCAGGGCTGATAAGCAAGCTTCAGATAAACACTACAGAGAGCTCCTCAGAAACGCCGGCCTCGATGGCAGGATGATGGCCGAGCTCGACGCGATCGAGGTGTGCTATCCGGGCGGCATAGCCGGTTTTCTGGAGGGGCTGATCCGGGAGCATGTGAAGGGTGTGCGTACATGATACCATTTACAACTGTGCCCATCACCACGAGGCTGGATCGAACTCGTTCTCGTCATCGTGTAAATTCGCGAAGCCTGCCTCCACGATAATTCTGTTGAACAGCCTTCGCAGGTCTGGCGTACCATCCGGGTTGGACAGGTAGACGAGACACTCTGTCGTTCCACCGGGCTGGTATCCTGTCACGTTATCGATATCGAGAAAGACCTGCACGTTCAGAAGCCTCTCCATGGTGAACGCCTTCGAATGGACGCCATCTGGTGTATGGACATCTGGGGCCCGCACATCGGCGAGATGAACCAGGCCGAAGCCGTCTACCATGAACGTATCACCGCTCGATATGCTGCTCACCCTTCCGCTGGCTTCAAGCGGATGCGCGACTGCCTGTGCGACCAGCAGTATCATGGCGCATGCGATTAAGCATCTCATGAATGGGGCTGATAGGGATGAAGATAAAAGCGTCTCGCACGAGATGCGAGGCGCAGATGGGAGACGTGTGGCTGGATCTCTGAGCGCGCCCAAAGAGACTGGCTGTGAGGACAGCTCAAAACTGCATCAGCAACCGACTGCGACAGGTTCAGTGCCTCTGCCAGTACACCATGCGACCAGCGAGGGCGGCTGGTTATTTTATGGTGAACTCGAAAAGAGGCTCGCTCTTATGTGTAGCAACTTGCAGAGCATGCAATGTGCTCGCTGAAAGCATTCATTGCCACACTTTCGACTACATCGAAAGGTTTCGACGCAGTTGAAAGGTTTTGACAGTTTCGAATTCGTCGAAAACCCTTCGACGTAGTCGAAGGTAAGTCGAAACGATCGCATAACATGAGTGGTGCCTCTTCGGACAAGTTATCAGATAGATATGAGCGGAGCGATTATGATTCAGATGGGGCATCCAGCAACCGGCTCTCCGGAACTCCCGATATGATCGAAGGCCTGATTGACCGGCAGTGAGAGGGGAGGTCCCTTTTAACTGCAGCCAACTCTTCCGGGGGACCTGTCCGAATAAGAGTTCCGGGGCCAGATATTCGAGGCTTGAGGATGCTGATTGTTATGAGCAAATCTTCCTTATTCGGACACCCCTCTTCCGGGATCAGAAGATTTTATCTCATATCAGAGCAACAAATACATGCATGTACCACGATCCTGTGCAGGTTATCTTGGAGAGGGAGCCGCGCTGCAGGAACCCGCTTCTGATAGAGGGATTTCCGGGGATCGGGCTGGTCGGCAACATAGCCAGCCAGTACATGATCCACGAGCTGAAAATGAATTATCTTGGAGCAATGACCTCCAGATACTTCCCGCCTCTTGCGGTGCTGCTTGGAGGCGTCGTAAACATGCCTGTCCGGATTTACGAGCGGGACGATCTGGATCTTATACTGCTCACATCCGACATACCGATACATCCCCTCGCCTCATATGATATGAGCAGGGAGATTGTGAGATGGGCGGCCTCCATAAAGACGAGGGAGATCGTGTGCCTCGCCGGGATAACGCTGATGACGGATCAGAGGCGCGTCTTCGGCGCGGTATCTCATGCCGAGCTGCTCGAGAAGCTCAGAGGGGTGACGGAGATATTCGAGCTCGGGACGATAGCAGGCATCTCCGGATCCATAATGAACGAGTGCAGGCTGAAGGGAATACCCGCGGTCTGCCTGCTTGGGGAGACAATGAGCGATGAACCTGACCCGAGATCGGCTGCAGCAACCATAGATGCGTTAAACAGGATATACGGGTTGAACGTCAGCACGACAAAGCTGCTCGAGAGGGCCGCAGAGATAGAGATGCAGATGCAGCAGCTTGCAGCACAGGTTAAGACCAGTGCCGAAGAGGCCACAGCAAAGGAGTTCCCGATGTACGGGTGATGCTGATGATCTGTGTAGCGCTAACCGGAATCTCCAGGAACGTAATAAAGGACCTGGTTAATAATCGCGTACGAACGGTAGAGATCAGATCGCCGCTGAACTTCTTCTCCCTGAGAGGTGTTAACCCGGGCGACAGGATCTTCGTGACAGAGGCCAGCCTGAAGGATATCGTAAACGGCACGCCTGGGGTGATAGCGAGGGTCAACGAGATCCAGATAATGACTCACAGGATGATCCAGTCGAACGACTTTTTCTACGAGGAGATCGAGTCGCAGGCTGCGAGAGCCCAGCTCCAGTTCCTCGGCATCGGAAGGGTCAGGCGGATAAACACAATAGAGCCATACGAGCCGTTCGTCATAGAGGTCGACGAGATGCCGAGATATATAGCGAGATGAATCTGATCAATGATATGGATCCTGAATGCACAGCCTCATCATCCAGGAGATCTGATCTCAGCGAAGAGATCAGAGCGTTGCTGGAAGCAGCCTGCTCTGATCTGTACAGAGGTTGTCTGAGATGCCGGCCGCTACTACCCGAGGATCAGATTTTTGCTCCACCTGAGTGATCGCTTATGAAAGTGCTGCTTCTGACGGGCAGGCTGGCAGAGGCTGATGTCAGGAATGCGGCCAACTCTGCCAGGGTGCCTGCTGATGTCCTCGTCTTGGATCTGGATATAGCTGCGTTCATAACCCCGGGGCATGTAAGAAAAGCGGCCCCCATCGGATACGATCTCATCATGCTTCCAGGCCTGATCACATCAGATTTCAGTGAGGTGGAACAGGAGCTCGGCACAAAGATCAGGCTTGGCCCGAAGCATGCTGCCGATATAACCTATATTCTTGATCACATGGATGAGATAGAGCTCTCGAGCAGAACGCCAGCCTGTGCGCTCATAGCGGAACGTCTTGCCAAAAATGCGGAGGAGACGCTCAGTAGAATCGAGCGGAACGCGCGCCCGCCCATCGTCGTTCGCGGCATCGGGATAGGCGGCGGGAGCAGGATGAAGGTCCTTGCGGAGATCGTGGATGCAACCCGGCTGGAGGATGGATCTCTGGAGGACAAGATCAGATACTATGAGTCTCAGGGCGCGGACATGATCGATCTCGGCCTGCCCCTCGATGCACTTCCGGATGATGTGAAGAGAGTGGTGAGAATCGCGAGGAGAGTTTCGGAGATGCCTGTGAGCATAGACACGCTCCGACCGGATCTGATACTGGCAGGGGTTGATGCTGGAGCGGATCTGGTTCTGAGCATCGATGGCAGCAACATGCACGCTGTGGCTGATGCCCTTCTGGATGGAGATGTGCCGGCGGTCGTGATACCCGGGCCTGGGAGTCTCGAGAGCAACATCAGCGCTGCGATCGAACTTGGGCTCACTGTGATCGCAGATCCTGTGCTCTCGCCCCCGCTCGGTGGTCTCGCGGCCTCGATAGCGAGATACATCGATTTCAGAAGAGCCCACCCGGACACACCTCTATTTCTGGGTGTGGGGAATGTGACGGAGCTCATAGATGCTGACAGTCACGGAGCTAACGCGATACTGGCAGCTATTGGCGAGGAGCTCGGCGCATCCATTCTCTTCACACCCGAGTACAGCCGGAAGGCGCAGGGTAGCGTCAGGGAGCTCAGGAGGGCTGCAGAGATGATGGCGCTTGCTCGCGAGAGACGGAGCCCACCAAAGGATCTGGGGAGGGATCTCCTCATCCTGAAGGAGAAGCGTCCGCGGCCAGGGCTTGTGCCTCCAGACCATCTGGAGGTGAGGATGGCAAGGCAGAGCAGTACATTCGTTGTCGATCCCGCTGGATCCTTCAGGATAGGACTGTGCGGAGATGAGATAGTGGCCGTGCATGATCGCATGGTGATAAAAGGCAGGACGGCCAGGGAGATACTGGACACGGCGATTGATCTCAACCTGGTGAGCAGACTGGATCACGCTGCATACCTCGGGAGAGAGCTCGAGAAGGCAGAGATCGCGCTGAGGCTCGGAAAGAGCTACACGCAGGACGAGGAGCTGTTTTAGAATCCGAATCCGGATCCATTTGAATTCGCCTTCCAAGCAGCCAGTCTTGGACAGATCCATATGAGATGAGGTCGCTTTAGAGATCGATCGGAGGCTCGGCTGCCTATCCTAACACACTCCACCTTTTCTCCATAACACTGACGATCACCATCGCGAAAGCGGATGCGAATATTCCAGACAGGGGGAAAACCCCTCCGAGCATCAGCGATGTGATTCCACCGCACAGTATGCCCGCGGTTGCAGAGTTTGGGGTCAGTCCTAGCCTCTCCCTTTGGAAGCCTGCGAGGACCGGAACCAGAAAGGCGCCTGTGAATACAGTGTAGGCGAGCATCAGCGTTGAGATGATCTCGGGCCTGCTCATCGCCAGCAGCAGGGAGCATGAGCCTACAAAGAGCGCGGCCAGCCCACGCGCTCTGACTCCAGATCCCAGGCCGAGATCGAGGGTGAGTATGGAAGACGCAGTGAGGAGAGATGTGTCGGCGGATGACATCACAGCCGCCAGAAACGCAGCCGCGACCACTCCAGCGGCCCAGTTAGGAATTACATCGGTCATGAGCAGTGGCAGAGCATCCTCCGGTCTGATCTCGGGGAGAAGATGCCGCGCGAAGATCCCGATCGATGTGATGGCGAATGCGAGCGGTACGATGATCATCGCTGAGAGCATCGCTGAGACCCTGGCAGACTCAGGGCTCCTTGCAGAGAGGACTCTCGAGTACATATCGGGCCCGATTAGGTACATCGATCCAACCACCACAACCATTGATACCACATCCTGAGGGTTCATCTGCTCAGACGTCGGAAATTCCAGGCCGTTCAGAGCTCCAGGCGCGGATCCCAGGCAGATCGTCAGCATCAGGATCAATCCTGCAAGTATCACGCAGAGCTGCAGCAGATCTGTTCTCACCACCGCACGCTGTCCACCATGCGCAGTGTACGCCACCAGCACGAACGCTGTGGCCGACATCCATGCCCAGTCGTATCCGAACAGCGCGCCCATGATCCTACCGGCAGCGACGATCTGGGCAGCAATCACTCCCAGCCAGGCTATCAGGATGAGGGCGGAGGCAGCTTTTTTAGCAGACGATCCATAAAAATTTCCTATCAGGTCGGGCAACGTGCGCGCTCCGGTCCCCCTCACTGCGTGAGCTATCTTTGAGAGAACGAGAAGCCCCACGGCGCCGGAGAGCAGCCACCATGCCCCGGGAAGGCCCTTGGAGTACCCCAGGCCGACAAGACCGATCGTGGATGATGCTCCAAGTATCGTGGCGACGAGCGATCCTGTGAGTTGAAGAGCGCCCAGACTTCTGCCTGCAAGAAAGAAATCGTTCCAGGACCGACCGCTTCTGGCAATGTACCCCAGGGATGCGGTTGCCAGAAGATACAGAACCAGGGGGATCAGAACCAGGTAGCTCTCGCGCATACCCCCAGGTGTATTGTAAACATTTATCTCAATTTCGGTTTACAATAACCGGACGGATGTATTAGTGAGAGCGCCAAAATCTGATGACTTGTGGTTTGAGACCTCTCAGCTCAGGTGCTGATGCATTCTCAGTCCGTAACCAAAAAGAGATGCCATGCATCAGACCGCAAAGATCTGCATGCAAAGCTAGGCGTCGAATGCAGGTTTCGCCGAATACGCTCTCAGAGGCTTATCTGACTGGCGCTGAACCCTTTTTTAATTAGCAGGTCTTTGATCCTGCTGATGTGATTGCCCTGGAGCTCGATGACGCCGTCCTTCACAGTCCCACCACAGGCAAGCTTTGACTTGAGATAGGTGCAGAGATCCTGCAGATCTATCTCATGTGGATCTATGCCCTGAATGGCTGTGACCTCCTTGCCGTATCTTCTTTTATGGATTTTGACGACGATCCTCTGCTGCTCCTTGGCCACCTCTTCACATATGCAGAGCTCCTTGGGAAGACCGCAGACCGTGCACATCTCTGAGCTCATCTTTTTGCAGGTACCTCCATAAAATCCAATGTATATCCGTAGGATTTGCTATTAAAATCTGGTGGTGTCTTGGAGGGACCTGTTCGGACTAAGAGATGAAGCCAGAATCTGGGTGGCGTGCCGAAATTGCTGTAAATTGACCTCATGCTGGCGCGAAGCATACCGATTATAGTCCTTTGCGTCACATCATGTAAATCCATTTAAAAGCTACTGGATATGTCAACTTCATAGATGATTTTATATAACATGCAATATTATAGAAACTTATGAGGAATACTATAGTTTTGAATTTACAGCGAGTTCGATATACTGCCGAAATCGGGTTCACCGCCTTGGATGTGGAGACGCTTGAGCCATATTCGGAAATGTCACTAGAAAAGAAGTATATTTTAAATAAAAAAATTATTATGTTTTATTCAGCATGCCGATCACAGACATTCCGCCTTGCGTCATAGTAGCGATCGAGGGTGTGGGGGGATAGATTATCTCCATTTCATTATTTGTCTCATTTGCCTCGTTCACGCCCCACTCGTAAGCGAAAGCATCTGGATCGAGATTGTAGTCCACCATCGCCCTGATCCTCCAGCGCGTTCCGGGCTGTGGAGATGCATTGATTGGATTGGGCCCGAGCAGCAATAACCCGGTGTAGCTTTTTTCTGCAGTGACTCTTGTGCCGCTTTGCATGCCATGAACCAAGATCCCTCCACGCTCTGGCATGGTCTCGGTTCCTGGCCCTGCGAAATCAAAGCCATATACGTTTCCATCCAGGGCCGACCCCGCAGCTCCCACGTTGAAATCCTGGTTGGTCGCGGCGCCCAAGTTGGCAATGGTTATCTCCAGCGGTATAAGCACTATTTTACCACCGTAGAATATCACTGGATCGCTTGTTACCCTTACAGACTTCACCACAAGATCCGGTTTCTGTGCCTGAAATATTGTAGTGCCAGACGGCTTTACCAACTCTTTTGCCTGTGTTGCCTTAACATCTGCCCCAAAAGCAGTTGATACTAAAAGAAGCATACAGAGGCAAATCGACAAAAATAGCTTTTTATGCATTTTCCCACGCTCTGCCCCATTCATAATCATGCAAATTTTTGCATGATTTAGTATGTATTTTCAGTTGATAACATATATTGTTAACGGTCATATCGAAGGACCTGTCCGAATAAGAGTTCCTAGCAAGATACCGGTGCGAATCACTGTATCTGACTGTGGTGGCAGCTAACATTGAACCGGATCTACCTTTTTCGACCACATCTCCTGATTATCTGTCTGGCTGAGAGTATCGCAATCAGTCCGGTTAGAACCGGTGCGGAGGGGCTGCTCCTGCTCGCGGTGCTCTCATTCGGTTCTCTCCTGATGACAGGCTCTGCCTCTATCACGCTCTCGCGGAGATCCACCACGGCCCCGCTGCTGTTGAGGAGCAGAATCCTTAGATGATAGATGCCCGGATCGAGCGTTCTGTTCCAGGATATCTCCACGGTCTCATCATCGCCCTCAAGAAGCACAGGGGTTCTCTTCTCGACGACCTCCCCATCTGTACCGTTGGTGAGAACGAACCTGAGGCTTCCCCTGAATGGCACCCTTGATATGCCAAGAACCGTAGCAGATGCGCCCATCTCATCCTCATAGGTCTCGGTGATCCTGGCGTTCTCCACAGCGACGAATCTGTTCATGAAGGCGCGCGTCTGGCCTGTGGAGAGCTCGACAATCTTCGCCCTACCCGTGTACACATCTCCGGCATTCAGCAGCACAGGCCACTTCCACTCTATGAGTGTGGGCACACCTCGCCCACCTGCGATCTTCACGGATCTGTCTCTGTAGACGTAAACAGCCCTGTTTCCCGATATGAGCATGTAATAGATATCAACAATCGCAGGATCCGCTGCGTATATGAGCATATGTATGCCGGAGGAGTCTGCCAGGAAATCCCTGACATCAAATCTCAGGGGTATCTCTCCTCCGTGGTAGAAGCTGTAGCATCTCTTCTCCAGGAGGGTTCCATTTCTGGTCAGGCTGGCGCATGCCTCATACGCCCCCTCCTCCTGATCGCTCAGGTTCCAGCTGATTATCATGGTGCTGGGCGTATCCACTGGAAGCACACTGCTGCTTAAAATAACACCGGAGCGCATGAGTTCTGCCTGGAGATAACAGCCGGATACATCACCTGATAAAGTCACATCGCACGAATCGATATTCGAGTAGATATCGTCCACGTGCTGCGAGATCGCAGGTCCCTGGATGAAGAGCAGAACTGAGAGGAGTGCGAGCAACGATCTCATATCGCAGATCTCCAGGAGCACCTCTGCTTTATATCTATCGCACCGAGATGTAGAGCCGAGATGTAGAGATAACGGATGTTTTGTGGGTCGTGACTCCATTGGTCATCGGTTAATGATTTCTGTGCCGCTCTTATGTGTTTGGCAACTTGGAGGTTGTGCAATATGGTGCTGAACGCACTTATTCATTCACCCAGAATGCACGGCAGGAGCAGTGCTTCTATGGGCAAGTTATCATATGGATAAGAGCGTTCTGTGCAACATAATACGATGAATATTTAACAATTTTCTACTATCATATGTGTGCCACTTGATGAGGTCAATATCAATAACCAAAACGCTTAATTTCAAGATAATATTATTGTAAAAAATTATTGATCGATTCTTGCGTAAGACAGCTTTAACCGATGACATATGGTCGTGAGTCTATCGCTGAGAGCAACAGCATATGACCTCGCAGGAGCTTTTGTGAGATATTATGCCGAAGAGCATCGATTTCGTGGCAGATTGTTCGCTGATTTATCTCACAGCATTTTCATGAACGATCTCCCGCCCCAAGTTTGCAGTTCATAACCATCACAGGAGGAACCGAAGGATTTATTTACCGATAGTGGATCAAGTTGGTTACGTGGGCTCGTGGTCTAGCTGGTTATGACGTCGCCTTGACATGGCGGAGGTCATGCGTTCGAATCGCATCGAGCCCATCGCCCAAGTAGCTCAGTTGGGAGAGCGTCAGACTGAAGATCTGAATGTCCCCGGTTCGAGTCCGGGCTTGGGCATCGTCTCGCTTTTCAGTCTGTCAGCGAGGGTGGCGTCTAATGGCAGCATTGACTCCTCTCCGACACTCATCCAAGCAGCTGATCCCACAGGCAGGAATACCCCACAGACCTCATTTCATCATCGGATAACTATTTAAGATGTGAGCTGCATACTGCAGAGTGCTGGTCTGTTGCCACATGCTTTGTGCGTGCATATAAAAGCGCATCAGTTAGTGAATCATGACAGGGTATGGTAGATCGCGATGAGGCTCATGCTATGTGCAATCTTGCTGCTTCTTGTCCTTCCGTCTGAGGGGCGCTTGATAAGGGTTGATGACGACGGAGTCGCGGATTTCGCAAGTATCCAGGCTGCTCTTGCCCTGGCAGAGGATGGGGATATGATAGAGGTGCTGAGCGGGGTTTACGGGGAGAGCGTTAACGTAACAAAGTCAGTAAGTGTAAGAGGGATCGACTCCGGTGAGGGGCTTCCGGTCCTGGACGGAGGCGGCCTGGATGGTTTTGTGATCTCCTCAGATGGGGTTAGCGTAAGCGGATTCATCATAACGAATGCGACCGGATGGGGAGCAGCGGGCATCAGGGTCCTCTCAGAGAACGTGCTCATATCAGGATGCAACGTGAGCGATTCGTTCGCCGGCATTCTGCTCCTCGGAGGGAATGGATCGGTGGTTGATAACAACATAACAGAATGCCACTTCGCCGGAATCGTGGCCGCATCCTCTAATATTAGTGTGAGAATGAACAGGGTGTATGAGAATAACAATGCAGGCATACTTCTTCTCAGATCTGGTGGAAATCTCGTGGACGGCAACAATGCGAGCTGCAACCTTGGAAGTGGGATTAAGGTTTACAGATCAAACGATTGTGTCATAAGAAACAACACCGCAGATACGAACGACTACGGCATAGAGCTCTCCGAGTCCCATGGATGTGCTGTTGAGGGCAACATCCTCGAGAACAACGATTACGGTGTGTATCCATACATGTCATCAGGGAACTCGATCTCGAGGAACACCGCAAGGACGAACGACTACGCTGTGTACCTTTACAGCGCCTGGAACAACAGCATCACGGGGAATGATCTCAGGATGAATGATGCATATGGAGTGATGATCTACTATTCTGATAACAATACAATATCCTCGAACGACCTGAGGTCTAATGATATCGGAGGGCTGAGCGTGAGGGGCTCCAGGAACAACACCATATGCGGGAATGTCATGGGCGGCAGCCCGCATTCGCTGCACATGGAAGACTCGGAGCAGAACATCGCAGAGGGAAACAGGATACATGGGGGAGAGACGGGAGTCATTCTGGAGAGCTCGATGAACAACACCATCACCGGCAATACGATCTCTGACGAGCTCACAGGTATACTGATCTCATCGGGCTGCAGGAACCTCGTTGCAGGAAATAATCTCACGGGATGCAGAGTTGGCGTTGAGGCGAACGCCTCCAGTGGGAGCATCATATCAGCGAATACAATCGAGCATGGGGAGCTGTGCGTTCATGTCATACGCTCCCCCGACGCCAGGCTCGAGGGCAACACCATCAGGCAGAGCAGCTCTGGAGTGATCGTCGAGGCGTCTTATGGCATCAAAGCGATCGAAAACTCGTTCGAGGGGGTGCCCAGAGCGATTCTCATCACCGCATCCCCCGGATTCAGGATAGTCAACAGCAGCATAACTGGAGCTAACGTCGCGATTCTCGTCAACGCCTCGGAGAGGGGCGCTGTGGATGGCAACACCATGAAGGACGCGGTTGAGGGCATAAGGCTCCATGCTGCATATGATACAGAGATCGCCGGAAACCTCGTCACAGGCGCTAAGAGCGGGATTCGCCTGGACGGATCGAATGGGAACAGAATCGAGAGAAACAACGTTTCGAGATGCAGCAGCGGAATTGTGCTCTCGCGCTCCTGGAAGAACGTTCTGAGGAGGAACAGCATATCATACAACACCAACGGGCTGGCGCTGGATGAGGGCATGTATCCCATGGAGTCGAGCGAGAACCAGATATACCTCAACAGCTTCGTTCAGAACAGAAACGATGTCGTCTCATACATATCGAGCAATTTCTGGAGCTCTCCCACGAGCATTCGATATATCTATCGCGGCAGGAGCTTCGAGAGCAGGATGGGCAACTACTGGCACGGATTTGAGGGGGATGACAGGAACAGCGATGGGATACTGGACAGGGCTAAGAGCGTGGGCCTGGAGGACGACCCGTATCCGCTCGCAGAGCCTCCGGAGAGGTACACGGTGCTGGAGGGCGTGTGATGCGAGGATGCAGACGCTTGTAACCTCAACGCAGATGTGCCTTCTGATCACCGGGTGCGTTTAGAAGCGAGCCTCATCGTCCCACGACGGCCGAGTTAAGTCATTGATGAAGTCGTACTGGCTACCCCGTGCTGCCAGCTTCGCTGTAAGTCAATTCGAATACCGTATCGTTCAGCCAGCGACGGAACGACTCGTTGTCGCTGAATTGTTTAAAAAGCTCGGTGTCATCCTTGAGCAGGGCAGTCATCACGCGGAGGAGCGCTTTGTCGTGCTCGATGCGCGCATTCTGCTTGTCCGAATGCTTGCGTGCGTTCTGGTAGGCAGGGTCGGCTGCCACGCGTGCAGGGATCTCCTCGGTGATCAGCTTGCACACTCGATCGGCGTCGGTCCAGGGAATGTTGCCGAACTGATCGTTAAAGGCTTTGATGATATTCGAGAGACGGTCGAGCTCCGGTTCGGGCTTGTGTCCACCGCCCGCGGTAGGTACCGGTTCGATCTCGGCATCCGCATCGGGAAGCGCGATCCTCATGCTCGCCTGCTTCTCGACCCGGTAGCTGTCTATGTCGATCGCCTCGAGGATGCCCTTTGAGAGGTCTTCCTCTTTGGGCGCCGGCAGCTTGGGCACCAGGAAGTTGAGGAAGATCGATAGCTTCTCCCACTCGGCGTTGGTATAGGGGAGGATCGAAGACAGAAAGTTATAGGTTCGCAGAAACGCCTTGGCTTTGCCCTTGAAGTCGACCTGACCGTCCTCGTCGAGATGCTCCATGTAGGTGGCGACGCAGGCGTCGAGAATCGGGTCGAGCAGGTTGCGGTCGGCCCCGCTCAGGTAGAGCCGCACCAGTTCATCAACTTGCTCAGGCGCGTACACCTGGTAGCCGTCAAGGTCGGCCTTGAGGTCGTGCAGCTTATTCGGGTCGGTCTCGTCGGCGAGGATGGTGGTCCGGTAGTAGGGCTCAAAGGCCTTTCGGATCGTCTCCGGGTCGTTGACGAAATCGAGGACGAAGGTGTCGTGCTTCTGGGGGTTGGCGCGATTGAGGCGCGAAAGTGTCTGCACCGCCTTGACCCCGGAGAGGGACTTGTCCACGTACATCGTGTGCAAAAGCGGCTCGTCGTAGCCGGTCTGAAACTTGTCGGCACAGATCAAAAACCGATACGGGTCCTCCCGGATCTTGTCGGCTATCTGGTTCGAGGGAAAGCCGTTCAAGCTTGCCTCGGTGACCTTGACCCCGCCGTAGTCATGTTCGCCCGATAAGGCCACAATTGCCCGATAGGGGCTTTTGCGCTCGGCAAGGTACGCCTGAAAGGCATGGAAATACTGGATTGCGCGCTCAATGCTGCCGGTCACCACCATGGCCCGCGCCTGGCCGCCAATCTTGCCCTTGGCGATCACCTGCTCGTGAAAGTGGTCCACCATGATCTCGGCCTTGAGCCGGATGGCGTACTCGTGCCCCTCGACGAAGCGGCGCAGCTTCTTCTGCGCTTTTTTGACGTCGAACTCGGGGTCGTCCTCGATGGTCTTGATGAGCGTATAGTAGCTCTTGACCGGTGTATAGTGGGCCAGCACGTCCAGGATGAACCCTTCCTGAATGGCCTTTATGGTGGAGGAGTCACTCCATAGGACGCCGGTGTCCGTTGCTCGGGGCTGTACCACCTGCGCGGGTCACGGCGGATCGTCTGACGCAAGCGGTTGTTAGTCTCTGCGCTGCAAGGACTGTATCAACTTGTCCTCACCGCCGCACTTTTGCACCAGGATGTCACGTATCTCCCCCGGATTCTTCGCCACCGCAGCCGCCCACCGGCCAAACCCACCGTGCGCATTAACGGCCTGGATCCATTCATCGAGATAACGCCGTTTCACCCGGTCCTGCCCGGTGTCCTGCCCTTTCAGTTGAATGATCTGTGAACCTTCCTTCCGCCCGATGTTCAAGAGACCCATGCTGGCCACGCGCCAGGAGTTCCAGCCTTCCATGAATTTCTTGGCACCGATGAGCACGTGCAGACCGGAATGCGGGCGGTTGATGCGCTCAAAGAGTGAACCAGCGATGGCGTCGCCTTCCAGCGCAATGTCGCTGGAATCCTCTTCCACTAGCTTCTTGAAGGAACGGCGTTGACGGTGCTGCCGACGAACACCCACAGCGGCTTTTCCACATTGTAGGGACGCAGGGCGTCCGTCTGTTCTTCGTAGAGCCGCACCTGCTCGTAGAAAGAGAGCAGATTGCCCAGCAGCAGGATATCCGTTTGGCCCTCACCCCCATCCCCTCTCCCAGTGGGAGAGGGGTGCACGTCGCGCAGGTTCAGGATGCGAAAGTCCTTGCCGAAACCGTCGCCGTAAAAGTACTTGTAAGAGTAGTCAAAGAGGATGGCCTTGCCGTATTCGGCGGTGAGCGGATCGTTGCGCGCCGCCGAGAGCGCCTGCCCAAAAGTGGCGCTGTATTCAAAGGTGAAGCCGGTCGCGCCCAGCGCGTCGCGGTATTTGCGCCAGGCATCACCGCCGGAGCCTTTGTGCCCCTCGTCCACGAAGATGAGATTGCGGCCCTCGAAGGCCTCGACCGGCACGCTCACGCTGCCGCCGCGCTTTTCCTCCACCAGTTTGGTGATCTCGATGACCTGCACGACATCCCGGCCGCCGCTCCACAAGCCGCTGGTGTTCAAGTCGAAGCGCCGCGCCGGGATGCCCGAAGCAGCCAGCTCGGCCAGGTGCTGTTCGCTTAAGCCCTCGTTGGGGGTGATGAGCAGGATGTTGTCGAGCGGCTCGCGGTTGTAGTGCAGAAACTGGTGGTAGTTGAGGTGCAGGATGAGCGTCTTGCCGCTGCCAGTGGCCATCCAGTAGGCCAGTTTGGCGAGGTCGCCTTCGGTGAAGGGTTCATCCTGCGGTTCTACGGGCAGACGGTTGGCGTTGCGCCCGGCCACGAAAGCGTTCAAGTCGGCCAGCAGTTGCGCTTTGTCGTTGAAGAGGCGGTCGAGGTAGATTTCCGTGTACAAGGCGGCCAGGTATCGAAAGTAGCGCAACGTGATGCGTTCAGTGCGGCCGCGGTTGATTTTCTCCAGGTGCAGACGGATGTTTTCATCGTAGCGTGCCAGGTCATCGGCGGGGATTTTGACCTGATTGCCGCGGGCGATCAGGTGACGGTAAAGAAAACTGCGCCCATCCGGGCCAAAACCTTCACCAACGCTCTTACAGTCTTCCAGCAACGCACGGTTGCTCGTGTAGCCGAAGAGGCTATTGAGCCAGGCCAGTAAGACCAGGCGGTTTTCGAGTTTGACGTATTGCTGGACGCCGTCCGGCATGGTCATTCTCCCCTAATCTTCTCAAAGCCTTGCCGGATCACTTCCGCCATTCTCTTTTGTCTTTCATTCAGGAATTGTGGATACTCCATTTCATACCAGCGTTCCGGAAGAGCATGCAGGCAATACATTGCCCGAATCTCCTCTGCTGAAAACCGTCTTTCTAGTTCGGGGACATATTCTGAAGGTGGGCGGTCAGACACTTTGATATTATCGCTCCACTCCACCAACGCATAATTGGCTGCCTGGTTGATGAGGCGCTTCTCGCAGATTTTGATGCGTTGGAGGTACTGGCGCGGAAAAAGATGATGGCGCTCCAAGGCAGATTTTTTCGCTTTTGTTGAGGAGTCCAACAAGTCGGATACTTTCATCTTGGAGTAGAGCACAGGTGCATCCAAAAGGCAAAGTGCTGCATAGTAAGCAAACTGACCCGTGTTGCGAGCCGCCGCGGTTTCCAATTCGTTGGGAAGGGTGACCTCCCAATAATCTCGCGTCAAAACAGCTTCGATTTGCTGATTCAACACACGTTCAAAATCATCAGCCGTTTGCGCGTCACGCAAGAGAGCCAGGTCTTGCTCCATGCGGCTTTCGGGAGAACCGGTATAGCGCCCCGTAAGGGTCGTCATGAAAAACCAGCGCGCCATAATTTCGCGCAGACGATAGGGATCAACGTGGAAATCGCGCTTCCCGATGAGCCACAATGCATAAGCATACAACACAGCCATCTGAGAAGAGATAAACTGGGAACTGGAATAGCCGGAACACTTGAGAACCTTGAAGAATTCATGCCAGTTCTGAAGATCTAGAACGTATGCTTGACTCTCTCTCAGAACAGCGAATTGCCTTTCTCGTTGTTCGTCCGAAAATTGCTTGGTTTGTAGGTCCTTGCCGCGAAGCAAAGAGTAAACATGCTCCAGTCGCGCCCGCCGGAACCCCAACGCCACGCTCACCCGAAGCAACTGGTCAGGTTTTGGTAGCAGATAGTGGTTGTACGGAGAAGGTTTGTTGCCCACCGGTGGTGTTTTTGCCTGACGACAAAAATCCTCCAATTGTTTGCGGCCCTCGTCCCAAAAAACAGACATCAGGGTAAGGATAAAGTCGGCCTGATTGAGCGGCGTCCCCTTGCTGTTGATGCGGACAAAGATTTCCGCCACCTGGTCTTCATCCACCGAATAGGACACTTCCAGCGCCGTAATCGGGTAATCCTGCAACTTGACCAGCCGATCAATGGCGACCGGTATTCTCTTTTCTTCCTCAGAAGAAACAGAACGTCGCGCTTTCAACTGGTTCAAAAATTCCTGGATAAAGGTATAAGTGCTGGTCTCCGGTTTCCACAACACGCTCACATCGGGAATCCATTCTACGTCTTTTTCGATGGCGGAATTCGATACTTCGAACTTTTCTGCAAGAGGATGAAAGGCAATGCGGATGTTCTCAGTATGAAATTTTTCATTCACCACCGGGACACCCTTGAGAACAGCGTAGATCGAGGTCAGGCGTTGCTGCCCATCCACGATCAGCAAGCGGGGCGTCTTTTGCTTGCCGTCTATTCCGATTGTGCGATGCGTCTCAGCATAACCATTCTCCCAAAAGAGCAAGTATCCAATCGGAAAGCCGCGATACATGGAATCGAACAAGTCGCGCACTTTGCTCCGTGGCCAGACAAAAGGACGCTGGATATCCGGCAGGCCGATTTCGCCCACGTGAATGTCCTCGATGAGTTTCTTGAGGGTGTAATCTACCTTCTTGAATAATACGTCCGCCATTTATGCCTCCACTCCCGCAAACATACGTTCCTTGAAGATCGGGTCGAGCGAGCGCGCGCCGGGGATGAGCGAATCGCCGTTGACCCAGACCTCATCCGCGCCGGCGGCCAGGTTGTGTTCGGCGACGAAGGCGGCGTCGCGCCGGTAGTCTTTCGCCGTCCAGCCCTGGGTCTCGCGCCAGAGCACGGCGACGGCGCGGCCGTTGCGGAGGGTGCCGCGATAGAGCAGATACCGCCGCCCACTGTCGTCATATACCCGGCGCGTCTGCACGTCCAGCCCCAGCAGGTAGGCGAAGGTTTCGGGCAGGTCCACGGACCGGGCGCGGGTTTCGCCGTCGCGGTGGATGTGGAGCTGGTAGGAGAACGGGGACTGCAACTTCTCCACGTTGAGCAGGGTTGCGCTTTTGCGCGTCTCCCACTTGAGCATGTACGAAAGCAGGTACTCCTCCCCAAAGAGTTTCAGCGCCTGCTGGCCGCCTGTTTCATCGAAGGTCAGGTTGTTGAGCGCGTCCTCGTAGGATTCCAGGCGGATGACTTTGACGATGCGCGGGGTCCAGTGCTCGCCGGCTTCTTCGTTGTTTTCCTCGTTGAAGCGGCGCACCAGCTCCTCGAAGATGGTGCCCATGGCGTGATTGTCGAGGCCGGGCAGCCGGACGGTGCCGTCGCTGTTGAGCACAGGGTAAGGACTCAGGTTGATGGACGGGTCGAGGAACTTCTCGATGAGCGTGCCCAGGGCGTCGGCTTTGGCCAGGCGGGGGATCTGGTTGCGGAACTCGAAGTTGTCGATGATCTCCTGCACGTTGGGCGAGAAGCCATCAAGGTAGGAGCGAAAATCCGCCTCCAGTTGCTGCCGGCTGGCACGGGCCTTGAGGTCGCGCAGGGTAAACTTCGAGGTGTTGTAAAACGCCTGTCCGGCAGCCTGACGCAGGGCGGCATCCTGGTTCGTGATGCCCGCCTTGTCGAGCGAAGCCTTCATGTCGAGCACGGCCTGCTTCGTGGGCTCCAATACCGCATCCAGTCTGCGTATGACAGTCATCGGGAGAATGACATCGCGGTATTTGCCGCGCACGTAGAGGTCGCGCAACACGTCGTCGGCGATGCCCCAAATGAAATTGGTGATCCAGGTGAGTTGGCCGTTTTCCATGCTAAACCATCCCCAATTGAGGTCGAGGCTCGTCCCTTTGATGTGGATGGGATTATATAAATGAGATTTGGTCGTCGTTTTATGAGACGTATATGCTCCGGCATGCTCTGATAAGGGATGTTTTTATTCCAAAGCGAGCGGATTGTTTTGGTTATGATTCATCTCCGTGAATTATCGGATCTCAGGAATTGGGCCGAGTTTTCGGGGATTGTTGGAGCATCTTTTCCATCAATCCACGCCGATCCGCTAATCAAGCTGGATGAGCCTTTCCGGTTTCAGAAGTTGCACCAACCAGTGTGGAGAAACTCCTGCCTCAGCAGCGTTGAAGAGCAAGTCCCAGGAAAACACGTTTCGCGCGCCATAATTTCGATCTTCTTGGTGTGAAGCTACATCGCATGCAGTCCAATGACTGTGATTAGGTCCGGGGCGACATGCAGGCTACATGCGCTTGTAGAGTTTTGTGGGCGTCGTCTATGTGCACGATCTTCAGGATCTTGACCACCTTTTCCTCTTCGGATATCTGATAAAACACTGTGAAGGATCTGCCGACATGGAGACGGTACAACTTATAATCGAAATGCAGAAGCTCTTTATCACCATCACAACCTGGGAATGGGTTTTCCGCAAGAGTGCTGCACCTCTCTTTAATTATACGCCGGCTCTTCTCTGGAAGCGTTGAGAGGTATTTCAGAGCCCTCTTCTCGATCAGCAGCTTGAATCTCAAAGAGGCATCTCCACAAACTCGCCCTCGTCAGCGATCTTCTTCAGATGCTCTATCAGTCTTCCTTCTTTCTCTCTTTCCACCATTCTTGAAAGCAGCTGGCTGAATGTCTCTCCTGGTTCCCTGAGCTTTGACAGCTCAGCCCACACCTCCTCAGTGACTGCTATGCGTTTTGTCGCGATCATGTTAATCCTGTAAATAATGTAAATATTTGTAATTTGTGCATAAGGATGATGACGGGGATGGTTCTATCCAGGGGCGTGTCCGAAATAAGGATCAGATGTTTCTGACATGCAGAATGCGGGAAGGTCCAGACTTCTGGACACAGCTCTTAGCCGGACACTATCCAGGGTGCGTTTTGAGTTTGGCGTGGCTTTACTATCATATTTTATGAGAACGTAGGTGTTGTTGCACCGCACCCACAACGATGTTGATATCAATGTCAGTTTATCTCTCCATAGTCTCTGAGAGAATGCACCCCGAGGACTTCTCACGATCGAATAATGGACAGGTTACTCAGAGCTGCACCCTCGCAGCGCGAGGCAACTATATTGCCTGATGCAGACTTCGCGTCTCGAGGTGGCATCACTGAGGATCAAGCACATCGACCGTGTGAGAGGGTTTCTGTACGTCGTGAACGGCAATGGTGGAAAACATAGGACTGCGATCGTCACCAGGCCGGTGATGGAGGCTCTCCAGACTCACATCCAGGGAGGCGCTGAGGGATATGTGTTTGAGAGCAGAGCTCAGGGGCACATCTCCGCAAGGCAGATCCAGAGACTGCTGGACGAAGCTGCAGAGAAGGTGGCTCTGCAGGAGACGAGACCAGGCAGGATCCGTGATCGATAGAGTGGCACGCCACATCTCCCCAGGCATTCATCCCCGCACAGTCACTCGATGCAGGCATCGATATATCGTACCTGCAACAGCAGCTCAGTCATTCATCGATGAACACCACTGCGATCTGCCTAAGAGCAAGACCTGAACACAGGAAGATACTTCATGAGCACGTACACTGTGGCCGCGGTCAGCGCATCCCCCAAGCCGACGGTCGTCACAGGATCCGGCGCCACAAAGGATGGATGGACGCAGACGCTCGATCCACCTTTTTCTTTGAAAGCACCGAGCCCGGCCTTCGTTCCCCCCAGGCGGACAACCTCCTCAACAGCTTTTCTTCCCGCATCGTTCACGCCCAGCTCCACCTCTCGTTCAATGCAACCTGTCGCGGCGAGCCTGCCCGCGATCTCCGCGCCCATCTCCAGCGCAGCGATCTCTTTTATTGGATCGGGGGAGATGCTCACCGTGAACTCCCGGGTGTGGACACACACCCTTGGAATACCAAACTCATCATGTATCTGCTCGGCAGCCCCTGCGATCTCCTCCCACTTCTCCCCTGAATCCACCAGCATCGATAGCTCATCCTCGTTCATGCCGATGCTATCGACCTCCAGGATCCCCAGAAGGTATCTCATGATCTCCGGCCGCTCGAAACTGCCCATCTCGGCGTGGCTGTATCGCGTGTCGAGCCACCCTCTCATCAAGCCCAGCCTCTCCTCGAAGATCTCCCTGTGCATCTCGTAGGGGACGAGATGGAATCCCGAGAGCACCACGCCCCTCACAGCTGGATCCGGCCTTTCCAGAAACGCGCGGAATGCGGGATTGATGTGCATAACTCGATTCATCGGGTCGAACGTCGCGATTATCCTGTTCTCCCTCGGGGCTGTGATTCTTCCCGAAGGGAGATCGACACTCTCACCACCCATGTACTGGATCACAAAGTGCCTGAGCTCCTGGCCCTCCTTTGACGCATGCACAGGATCTGTGAGTGAAACGCCTCCTCCCATGACCGGAACCCTGACCGCGGGATGGAAGAGAGATGCCTGGCGTGGAGTAAGGGATGGAACGTTGACGACCGGCTCTGCTCCGAGCGCGGCGAGAACGTTAGCGATGTTTCCTGCGTTCCCTCCCATCCTGGTCTCCCATGGAAAGAGCGATGCAATCTCATCAGCGACCTTCTCGCTGTTGATGATCAGCTCGCCACCTGTTCCACGGCGCATGTGATACAGGATCGAGATCGAGAGAGTCTCCAGGGACGCTATCTCTGATGGGATCTCTCTGATGCCATGTGAGAGACTTATATCACGAAAGAGACTCTCGATCTCCTTCCCTGTGATCGTGTGAACACAGTCGATGTTGACGTTGAACGCGCAGAGCACCCTGAGGTCAGATCCTGATGAGATTGTATTTGCCTGTCCCAAGTCCGATCTTCTCCCCATATGCGATCTGATGCAGGGCGTTCGTCGACTCCCAGCACCCCCTGAACTTGTCCTCTCCGGGCATCCTGTTGCACTTCAGGTAGCTGTTCTCGAGTCCCATCTGCGCATTGACCAGATCATAACTGGCCATGTCGATTGCAACCGGATCCCTTGACGCGAGAATTCCTATGTCTGGGACCACCGGGGCATCGGACCAGGGAACGCAGTCGCAGTCCGGCGTTATATCTATCAGAAAGTTGAAGAAACCGACGCGTCCGGGTTTACCAAGAACAGCTCCATATGCATACTCGACCATTCTCTCCACGAATGGGGGTATCGCAACAGCCCAGTCGAAGTCCATCGCCCTCTCCAGGCATGCCCTGACGCATTCGCCGCAGCCGACACAGACACCGAGATCGATGGAAGCCTTTCCATCGACCACAGAAATCGCGGACCTGGGGCATGCCTTCACGCACCTGCCGCACCCCCTGCATTTCTCTTTATACACTATGGGCTTTGCAGTGTGCTGCTCCGCCTTTCCGATCGGGGGCGCGCACCCCATGCCGAGGTTCTTTATCGCCCCGCCGAAGCCCGCCACCATATGCGCCTTGAAGTGGGAGAGCACGATCATGCTGTCAGCGCTGGCGATATCCCCAGCGATCTTCACGGATCTGAAGTGATTTAGGTTCACATCAACACTGACGTGGTTCTCGCCGCGCAGTCCGTCTGCGATTATCACAGGCGCGTCGACGACTGCGTATGCGAATCCATGCCCTATCGCCGTTCTTGTGTGATCCACCGAGTTGCCGCGGCCGCCACTGTAGAGTGTGTTCGTGTCCGTCAGGAACGGCCGCGCGCCCCTCTCCTTCACGAGCTTCACGACCTCACGCACGAAGACCGGGCTGATGTACGTGTCGTTCCCCACCTCTCCGAAGTGTAGCTTTATGGCGGTGAGATCACCTTTGTCGAGAATTTTATCAAAGCCTGCAGCACTGAATAGCCTTCTGATCTTCTCGAGCTTGTTCTCACCATCGCTCCTGGATCTGATGTCCGCAAAGTAAACATCGCTGGTCATGATCATCCCCTGTGCGAATGCGCTGGCCGGCTAATCAGGCTTTCCATGCTCTTATCGGACGTGTCCGAATAAGGATTAGGTGTTTATGATGTGCAAAAGAGGGGAAGATCCAGATTTCTGGCCACCGCTCTTATCCGGACAGGTCCCTATTATCACGCTGTGAGAGCTCTGCTGATATCGAGCATCCAACGCTCAGATGTGGTTTCATGAACTGTCGATCCCCCGCAAGAGGGCCGGATCATGCGGCTTACCGCAGAATCAGATCCCGAGCGCCGATCGTTTCTCCTCGATGTGTCTGAGGATCAGCTCTGCCGCCTTCACAGGATCTTTCTCCACCGATATCACGCCGCCTGTGATGTCCCTGCAGCCTCTGAGGAGCAGATCCATCAGCCTGGGAGCTCCGGTGATTGTCGGCACAGGGTTCACGTATGTGTAGAGGCCAAACGCAAGCGCGAAGATCGCATCGATTGTGGCCTTCTGCTCCATGTATTCAGGCGCTGCAGCAGCTACCGGCAGATCCTTGACAGGCACGCCAAGCGTCTCCGAGACGCTCCTGAGAAGCTCTGAGAGCCTGCCGACATCGGTGCATGTTCCATAGCTCAGCACTGGGGGGATACCAAGAGAGCTGCAGACTCCACAGAGACCACTACCTGCCAGAGATGCGGCCTCTTTTCGACAGAGTCCAGCGAGCTGCATGGCCGCATTTCCGCAGCCCATTGAGAGGATCAGAAGATCTCTTTTTATGAGCTCCTTTGCAAGTGCGACGCTGTGCACATCCTGACCTGAATCTCTGAGAGTGGTGCATGAGACCAGGCCCACAATGCCCCTGATCTGCCCTGATTTCAGCGCATTCAGAAGCGGATCGAGGCTGCCCCCGAGCAATTCCAGAATGCTCTCTGTGGAGAAACCAACAGTTGCCTCCCCAACAGGCAGATCCCTCACGTGCTTCTGTCCAGATCTGCGGGAGGGATAGTTTGATATCGCCATCTCCAGAAGCTTTGCGGCCTGATGCTCCACCTGCTCAGGCACATAATTCAGCCTTTCACCGATGCCTTCAAATGCAACAAGCTCGCTGACGGGAACCAGCCTGAAACCGTATCTTCTCGCATACTCCGGATCAAGAGGAAGCGAGCAGTTCATATCACATGCCATGAGGTCTATGGAGCCTGTGGCCATCATCGGCTCCTGAGAGATCCAGTTTCCGGTAAAACCACCGAGCACATCATCCATGGACCAGCGCTGTATTATCTCCTGGCCGGTCTCGATGCTCGCTATTATTCTCAGACCCCTTGCGCCCGCGCTTCTCGCCCTCTCCTGCCATTCAGGCCGCCTGGCGAGCATTATCATCGCGAAGCCCATAAACGGCTCGTGTCCGTTGACTATGACATTCACATAATCCGGATCCAGTACTCCGAGATCGACCATCATCCTGTGAGGCCTAGGAACACCGAAGAGCACGTCCTGGCAGTGTTCCAGCATCATCTGGCTCTGATACGCCATGGCTATCGAGAGGCGCATCGCCTTCATCGCCAGGCTCTCATAGCTTCCATCAACGTTTGTGAGGCATGAGCCTGTGGCCAGAAGTATCTCCCCGTGGATGCCTCCGGGAAATATGCCTAAAGCTCGCCACAGATCCTTCCGCTCAGCAGGTGCGAGCGCCTCCACGATCTGGCTCTCCTGATAGTAGCTCCGGTTGAAGTCTGCCTCAACTGCATCACAGAGCCTGAGAGCGATATCCTCTGGAGATCCGGATGTGTCGATATCGAGCATTGAGGCGAGACGTCTCAGCTTTTCCTGCTCAGCGATCCTGAACGGAGTTCTGCCAAGAGCTGTTGCTCTGAGCGTCCTTATTGTCTGCTCCGCATGGTAATGGTATGTCGATGCGCCCATCACGTTTCTCAGAAGCATCATGCGCATCGCCATGCCATCCGCTGATATCCCGCAGACGCCGCGCCTGTCCCGCGATGCATCTGCCCTGCAGGGTCCGTTGGAGCAGAGATCGCATCGCGTGCCTGCCATGCAGTACGGTCATCTTCTGTCGGGATCTCCCCCCATGCCCTGGGATTCATAGCGGTCCCAGAGGTTGCTCATGCCGTCTTTCCTTATCTGCTCGTACATCCGCCGAACAGATCCGTGATAGGATATCCTCTCCCGCTCCATTATTTCTCACTCCACACATTGCACCGGGTGGCCGCACCCAGCATGAGTGCGTAAATTCTGCTGCCTTTGCAGTAAAGCGAGGTGTGAGGCTTTCGCTCTTATCCATCAGATAACTTGCCCGAAGAGGCACCAGTCCTGCTATGCGCTCGTGGCGAGCGAATGAGTGCATTCAGCAACAAGCTTGCATGTCTTTCAAGTTGCTGAATACATAAGAGCGGAGGCTTTTTCAGAATCACAGACCTCATAACCACACTCATTCCACGAGCACCATCTCCACCGGGCGTCTCGGAGTGTGCCTGGTCGGCGGAGCGTATCCCATGCGTATGAGGAGCTGTGGATATCTGACGCCAAGAAACTCTGCCATCTCTCCTCTGAGCTCGTCTATCGCTATCGGCTGGCTGAAGAGATCGAAGCGCACGTCCATCTCTGTGGCCAGAAGGAACAGCTTCTCGAAGGTGATGCCCAGCCTGACCCATGTCAGTTTATCTTCTGAGTCTGATGATAGAACTCCCACCGCCGGAGATTCTCTCATGAGAGCAGCCTCCTTTCTGGCCCTCGACCAGGATGTGTCGAATGCCCCGAAGATGAACTTTCCAAGGTACGACTCGAAATCGGAATAGCCAAATGCATATCCAGGCAGCCCATCGTACGCATCCGAGGTGTTTGGTCTTATCCAGGATGCAAGCTCCCTCCTGAACTCCTTGTTTCCTAGCTGTATCTTGTGAGCGCGCGCGAGTATCTCTGCCATCCTGTTCTTGCCATCCCGATCTGTTATTATGTTCAGCCTGAATCCATCATTCTCCACGATCTCTTTCATCCTCTGGAGCTTCTCGGGCTCGATATCCCGATCCTCAAACCTGCTGCGATTTGTGTGCCGCTCTGTTATCTGTCTGAACAGGTCAGGGAATCTCCTCTCAGCCTTGCCCTCTGAAAAACTGATGAGCGCGATGCGATCCGCATCCATACCATCAGGGAAGCATTCAATACTGTAACCGAGATTGAAGTGCTCTGCAGCTATGAGGATGTTAGCCACTGCACAGCCCAAACTCATGTACGCGGTCCGGTGCGTCGGATCGACCGCAGGAAGCGTTCTGGATCTGTCGAACAGCACAGATATGCTCTCATCCGTGATCGAGAACTTCCAGGGCTGTGTATTCGGACCCGAGGGGGCGAGAACCGCATACCTCAGGACGAACTTGAGCTTCTCGTACATGCTTCCTTGTGACGGAAAATCCTCCTCACGTACATCCCATGCGGCAAGGTTTTTCATCATAGGTGTGTCCTCCTTGGCCTGCAGTGGCCTGACGCGCCACATGCTGCACAGCAGTGAGCGCAACTGACGAATATATTGTGAGCTGATGAAATATAAAAGTTGGCTCATCGTGAATGGGCTGGAAAAATGGCAACTCTTTTGATCCGGTCGATGATTTTCGACAAATATCGATTTCCGTTCGCTCTCCTGGAGTCTCATCGTGCTCTTCCCAGCCTCTGCTTCAGATGCAGTATATCCCGTAAACTCCTTTAACATGGCAAATTCACCTGCAGAATCATGCCGATACATCCGATAGATTACAGGTATGGAACACCTGAGATGAAGGCGATCTGGGAGGAGGATTACAGAATCAGGATGCTCTTCAGGGTGGAGGCAGCCCTTGCCAGGGCAGAGGAAGAGGTCGGTCTCATCCCGAAGGGTGCTGCAGATGCGATATCGAGGGCGGCTGAGATCGCGTCGCCCCAGCGGGCAAAGGAGATCGAGGCCGAGATAGGGCATGATATGATGGCAGTGGTCCTGGCGATGGCGGAGGTCTGCGATTATGGGGAGTGGATACACCTCGGCGCAACATCGAATGATATTCTCGATACAGCTACAGGCCTGCAGCTCAAAGCATCCCTGGAGATCATAGAGTCAAAGCTGAGAGAGCTGCTCAGGGTCCTCCTGGACTTGGCTATGGAGAACAGAAATCTCGTATGCTCCGGCAGAACACACGGACAGATGGCAGTCCCAACAACATATGGGCTGAGGTTTGCGATATGGGCCTCGGAGGTCGCCCGCCATATTGACAGGCTCAGGGAGATACGGCCCAGGGCTGCGGTCGGGAAGATCAGCGGTGCTGTCGGGACGCAGGCAGCGTTCGGCCCTCACGGCATGACAATACAGCGCAGGGTCATGGAGATCCTCGGGCTCAACGAGGTCGATGTCTCCAACCAGGTCGTGCAGAGGGATCGGCATGCAGAGGTCATATGTCTCCTGGCGCTCATCGCCTCGACCCTCGACAAGATCTGCGTGGAGATAAGAACGTTGCAGAGAACAGAGATCGCGGAGGTGGAGGAGAGCTTCGGGAGGCGGCAGGTCGGTTCCAGCACGATGCCCCACAAGAGGAATCCGATAAGATCTGAGCAGGTCTGCGGTCTTGCCAGAGTTATAAGAGCACAGGTTGAGCCAGCGTTTGCGAACATACCCCTCTGGGATGAGAGGGATCTCACAAACTCGAGCTGCGAGCGCGTCATATTCCCGGAGGCTTTCGTGCTCACAGATCACATACTCAACCTCACCATCAGGATTCTGAAAGGGCTCAGGATACGAATAGAGAACGTTGAGAGAAACCTCAATCTGCTCAGGGGTCTGAACATGGCTGAGGCTGTTATGGTTGAGCTGGCTAAGAGGGGCGCTGGCAGGCAGACATCTCATGAGATATTGAGGAATGCATCAATGAAGGCGTTCGAGGAGGGGCGTGGTCTCCTGGACGTTCTCCTGGAGGATGGAACTGTCGCGAAGTACATCGGCGAGGATGAGCTCAGAGAGCTGCTCGATCCACACAGGTACACAGGCACAGCTGTTGAGCAGGTGGAGCGGCTTGAAAAGAAGCTGAGGCAATACTGCGAATGAATGCGATCGAGAGCATCGCGACATAATTAATTGGGAAGATAGGAGGCAAAAGGCGGGTGTCGGAGGTGGGAACGCGTCCGGCTTTTGCCCAAACAAATTAAGGCAATTGTCGAATATAAATATTTCGGTCGTCTCACGGGACCTGTCCGAATAAGAGTTCTCATCCAGATATCGAGGTTTGAGATGCCGATTATTATGAGCGCATCTTCCTTATTCAGACACCTCCGTCTCACGGGACCTGTCCGGTAACACCAGTACCTCCTCGCGGGTCGAAGATCATAAACATTTTAAATAAGTTGCTGCAATATTTGCCCCTGCACATCTCAGGTTTCCCTGGTTGTGGGCTCGATTCGCCGAGTAGCATCTCAGGGATCTTCATGCAATCGCACAACACTTCACATGTCCTGCGAGGTCACGTGCTGTTTGTCCGATGCTGTACCATGTGTCATCGGTTAAGGGTTCCTACGCAAATACGATGAATATTTAACAATTTTCTACTACTATATATGTGCTACTTGATGAGATCGACATCATTAGCTATAAAGCTTAATCCAAGATAATACTATTGTAAAAATTATTCATTGATTCTTGCGTCAAATGGCCTTAACCGATGAGGTATGGATGCTGTACCGGATTTTTCAGAAGCCGGGTATCTGCTCAATATCGCGAGCGTACTTGAGTTACGATCAAGTGAAGCCGCTATA
>ERZ795046.122-NODE-122-length-98966-cov-11.017399_pt1 | contig 98966 bp, 69 predicted proteins | sample MGYA00375130_ERZ795046 | MGnify/ENA primary metagenome ERZ795046 (study PRJEB30175, sample SAMN05720202) | activated sludge metagenome | isolation source: anaerobic digester from wastewater treatment plant | place: Japan | collected 2015-05-15 ... | reverse complement strand
ATGGCAAGCAATATTATTAATATGCTTGATGGATTAAACATTATTAGCCATACAATAACCCCAGATAATAATACCAACCCAGTAACAAATACTATCAGAGGGAATGTAAAATATGTCATGTTTGAGAAAGGCATCTGAGATATAAATGTATCCATTCCAAGAATAAGATGTGTAGGGAAAACGTGTGTTTTAATCACTATATAAAGATATATAAACGTAATAAGCCAGATAATCGGTAAGATAATAAATAGGTTGATATTTCCAGCCAGCAAATGTACATAACTTCGTTCTTTACGAGTTAAAGGTAACTGAGATAACTGGAATACTCCTTCTTTAAATTTTCTTTTCATTGGCCGACTAACTTTTAAGTACCAGACAACCCCAGCTAATAACAAGGCGATAAGAGGGAATATCAGAAATACAAAATCAGGATAACCGAAATAGAAAGGTCTAAAATTCTTGCCGACATACATCACAGTAAATAAAATTAGACCATAAAATATGGATAGGAAGCCCCAAAAGATAAAAGTCCATCGTGGGATAATAAAACCAGTATCTTTTAATTCAAACCAGATTTGAGCAATCCTTGGATTAGGGAATCTTTTGATAAACAGTTCTGGGTTTGCCCATGTCAGAACACCTATTAATCGAGAAGGGATTAAGGTTTCCAATTGTTCTCTAACCCCTGACCTTATTCGTGAGACAATTTTTATGCTTAAAAACCAAATAATAAGGAAGTATATGATAGACAATATAATGAATAGGATAAAATAGAATGTGGGCATTACTATTATGGTTTCATAAAATGAATTAGTAAAAGGTACATAGCCCACAAATAAGGATAATACATCAAACAAAACTCTGTAGTTAATAATAAATAATGTAATGCCAGCACATGTGAAAACGAGGCCAAGTAACCCTGTTAAGACTGGGAAAAAAATAAAGAGCCAACATAAAAACTGAACCGTTAAATATACAATTCCATGTATAAAACAAGGGTAAATAAGATGCACATAAAATAGGACTTCAAATGGAATTTTTTTTGAAAAATCACCATAGTAGTAGAAGTCATTGAATGTACTTACGTTCCACGGTGTATTGAGAAGTAGACCATATCCTAATACAACCCTACATAGAACAGTAACTGCTATAATCAAAATAAATCTTGTCAGTAATGATACTGATACAAGCAAGTAAGGTGTAACTGGAAGGGTTAAAATTCGACGTGGAAAGCCAATATGCATCTCTCCTGAATTGCCTATCTGTAAGAGTAGAAGAAAAGAAGTAACATATACAACTATATAACAAAGGAGGTCTACATCTTGCCAGTGAATAAAAGGTAATGACACGAAAATTCTCTGTAATAAAGAAATTAATATACATGACCCTAAGACAACCGATACAATACTACCCCCTACGTAGAGCTCTTCCCATAATAATGCTTTCCATGGAGAATTAAATTTCATGATTCAACTCCTTATCCTGTTTTTTTACATAAGCAATAAAAATATCTTCTAACGATGGAGTAGTAATGTCTATAATGTCACCACCTTTTTTCTGTATCTCCTCTTTTCCTTTGTCTTCACTCCCTTCATACATTACCTGATATCTATACCCCATTTTGCTTACTCGAATTACTCCTGGGATATTATTCAATTGTAAGTCACCATTTTTTGGTCTTATTCCGAACATATGATACTGAGATTTAATTTGGTCTAACCCGCCGTTTAACACAACATGCCCGTGATGAATCATGCATACATCGTCTGCAACCCGCTCTACCTCGTCCAATAAATGCGAAGAAAATAGCACCGTTCGACCTTCCTCCGCTACCGAACGAACCACCGCAGATAATATGTCCATCCGTGCCACTGGGTCTAAACCCGACGACGGCTCGTCCAATAACAATAAGTCCGGCCGATGTGCCATCGCTACCAATAAACCCGTCCTCGCTAACTCCCCTCGCGATAATGCTCGTATCCTCCGCTTCGGGTCTAATTCAAATTGCTCCAACAACCGATACGCATACTCCATATCCCAACTCGGATAAAAAGCAGACATATAGCGGATAAACTGCTCTATCCGCATCCAACGTGGCATATCCCGTGTCTCGGATAAATACCCAATACGACTCAACACTTCCTTCGGATGTAGAACAGGGTTCAAACCAAATACAAGTACCGAACCCTCCTCTGCGTAATATGCTCCTAATATATGATTGATTAACGTCGTTTTACCAGCTCCGTTCTCCCCAACCAAACCAAATACCCGACCACGATGCACTTCTATAGATACATTTTTTAAGGCTACCTTTTTGCCAAAACATTTTGCAAGTCCTTTAGTCTCTATTACTATATCATCTTTTGATTGAAAAATATTCTCCATATTATTTTTCCTATTCATACTCTTTTTTTGGTTGAAAAGCATAAGAATAAAAAGGCTGAGTCCGCATATCTAATGGATATATGATTGAGACAATATCTTCGTATTGTTTTACGGGCATATTCGGCGCATAAAAATATTTACCTGTCACTATACCTCCCCCATCATCAGAACCATCATCTCCATAACTATAAACAATAAAACCTGTCTTATTTAACTTTCGAATTGTCAGAGGAAAACCATTATTCCAAGGGTCACAAGGAACTTCATTCATATACTTTGGAAAGAGTACCTCTAAATTTGGAGGGAGGGTATTATGCTGTAGACGATACAATTCTGTAGCTAATGCAGTTTTTATAACTAAATATCTAACTTTTGCATACATATCATCTTTGAAGTGATAAGTGCGGGGTCTATACTCCTCTAATGGGTAATTTATATAACTGTAGATGAAAAATTTCGATAAATTCTTTAATTGTTCATGATCCACATAACCATTCTCTTTTACAAACTCCCAAAGCTGAATAAAGCCATCGAAGCATCTGTCTGTTTCTCTCCGTTCATACAATCTCAAACCTAATAAATCTAAAACACTTAAATACTTTTCTTCTATGGCATTGCAAAGGTCTTCTTGCATAAAAATATTTGCCATCCATCTCTCATATAACGTTTCAGGAGTATTAGCCAATGATGACAATCGACGCACTTCAGATTTGTTAATTTTAATAAATTTTGACCAATATTCTTTTGGTGAATTTGCTAACTTAAACAATCTTTTTCTTCCCATTTCTAATCGTGTTATTTTATAATCGCATGTTTCCAATGGAACTTCATCAAGAATTTCTATAAATTTCTTAATAACCTCTTCTGGCACATCAATATGATTTAAATACCACTCACAAAATCCAGCAATTTTGAGCATTATCCAATCGCGATGGAAATTTATTTTAGAGTCAATATCTATTGTTTTAACAAGGGTAGACACGTCTTTTAATACGTCTATCATCCCGTTAATATCCCCATCAACACCTTTTAATAGTGCCTCTAAAACAAGTTCACCAGCGAACATGTTTAGTTTCACGTAAGGGTCAAATTCCTTATAATCTGGTTCTTGTATTAAATCAATGGGATACTGGCTTTTCGTCACATCGTGCTTCAAAATCTCGTGAAGTCTTGATGTGATTCTGGTTCCGTATGTTTCATGATAATTTTTACTTGCAGTGTATACGAGACCAGGCAAAGGCGTTTCTGTTTTCATAAATTGTGTCCAGCATTGCCTATAACCAACACAACCATCAACCATGAACACAAAATTACATGTGTTCGGATTTGCGGATTCATAATCTTTGACGATTTCATCGTAGAGTGGAAACAATTCCATAATTTTTAAGGCTACGTTTTCATCATCAGGAATCTTCTTTGATATAGCATCAACGGAAGTAGAAGTATAAGAAAATGTTACTGGTTGGGTTGAATAATTTAGGTACTTCCATATATCCACACGATTGATAAAGATAAATAGAAGTGCTACGAAAAATACAATATTAGCTCTCCAGAAGAATCTTGGTAATTGATTTGGCGAGAATATGATTGCAAAATTAGGTTGTTTCCAAAATCGATGCCAACGGAAACCGAAGAAACGTAATAGAACCGACAGCCAAGGAAGAAGCAGAACAATAGTGAAGCCGATATATAACTTCATCAGCCATAACTGTTCGCGGATAGAATCGACCTTATAATTCCACGGATATATACTTACAAAAATAATTGTAAAAAGAAATAACACATAAAGCCAGTCTGTCTTTTTGAGAAGTTTCATTTGGTAAACTCGAAGTATTAAGAACAGACAAAGAATATAAATCAGGAAAAGATAATTTGCCTCTATTGGATGTAAAATATGAACTAAAAACTGAATTTTATTGAAAAGATAAACCGCAACGTCATGCCAAACCCAATCCTTTTTCATGGTGAGTCTTTCGAGAGTGAAAAGGATGGAATCGGAATAACCATAAAGTAAAAGCCATCCACCTAAAACAGGTAGAATTTCTTTGCATGCCAAAATTGCCCATAACAAAAAGGATAGTGTGAGGTAAGATAAGATAAAAATTGATAGTGTCTCAATAATCCCTGTTATTGAAAGGTATATAGGTTGATGAAGTATGTTTCGGAATGTGATACCAAGATTACTTAATAAGGGATAGGACTCTACATAAGAAAAGGGTTTCCCTGTAGCAATATATATTGCATTTAATACAAATACAAACCCCACCGCAAAAAGAACATCGATAAATAATACTGATAAATAAGCAAAGACTGAATAATATTCATTGATAGGCACATGCTTTGTAAGCCCGGAATATTTTTCATGTTCTTTCCCCATTCGTAATGTATAGCGCAAATAGCAATAAATACTTGCAAGGCATAAAGCGATAAACGGTGCCTTTATAAAGGCGGTATTTAAAAAGTATTTGAAAACATAGTTAAAATCGGTATACATCCAATTGCCGTATCTGTCATTCACATCAAACCACGAATATAAGTTAACCGCCAACCATAGAAGGAATGTCCATTTGAGTAAGAATAGTTTGTGATAATGTAGTTCGTACCAAAAAACTGATGAAAATTCAGATTTAAATGGTTTTATTCTTGAAGTACGTGACTTAAATGGATTTAAAAATGTGAGATTTGGTGCTACACTTAGAAAGTCAACAAGTATATTATGTCTATAACATTTTATAATGAGTAAACTGGCTGGGTATACAAAAGCAACGGATATTGCAAGAGTTACAAGTGGATGTGAAATAAAGAACCGACGAATCGTTAAATAGGAATAATATCCAAACGAATAAATAGATAAAAATTCACTATCAATACGTAAAACAATAGCCACAATTAAGATTATTAATATATAGAAAATCGGTTTTGAATAGTGGAATAACCAGACAAATAATTGTAAGAATAGAAACAGACTTCCATCCGTTGCTAAATTAATCAAAAAAAAGCGGTCAAAAATGTGATTAAATATCTGATATCCAACAAAACTATTACGTGGAAAAAATAAATATATACATACACTTCTTAGGACAAAAACGTGGAATAAGAGGAGCCCCAATCGTAAAAATAAAATTAATGTTACTGGTAAAAAAACATTAATCGGCAAATAAAATAATCGTTTCTGATATCCAGTCCGAAGTTCACCAAAATTCCCACGCACAAGCAAAATTAATAACCCATTTAGCCCTGGCAATGCATAGGTAAATATATCAATATCACTCAAATAATATGTAACGTGCGGGTCAAGATACTTCTGAATAAATGCCAATGCTAAACCAATAAATAAAAGTAGAAAAGATATAGACCCTGAAATATAGAATTCTTCCCAAAATAGTGCTTTCCATGGGGAATTAAGTTTCATAGGTTTACCTCCTTTTTATGGCATTTAACATACGCTATAAACACATCTTCCAATGATGGAGGCTGAATATTGATGATAACCCCACCTTTCTGCTGGATTTTTGACTTGCCTTCTTCAATGTCCCCTTCATATAACACCTGATAACCATGCCCTAACTTTAGAACACGGACAACACCCGAAATCGTCTCAAAATCTGCGTCCTCGCCAGATTTTTGAACTTCATATATATGAAACCGATTCCGTATCTCATCCAACCCGCCGTTTAACACAACATGCCCGTGATGAATCATGCATACATCGTCTGCAACCCGCTCTACCTCGTCCAATAAATGCGAAGAAAATAGCACCGTTCGACCTTCCTCCGCTACCGAACGAACCACCGCAGATAATATGTCCATCCGTGCCACTGGGTCTAAACCCGACGACGGCTCGTCCAATAACAATAAGTCCGGCCGATGTGCCATCGCTACCAATAAACCCGTCCTCGCTAACTCCCCTCGCGATAATGCTCGTATCCTCCGCTTCGGGTCTAATTCAAATTGCTCCAACAACCGATACGCATACTCCATATCCCAACTCGGATAAAAAGCAGACATATAGCGGATAAACTGCTCTATCCGCATCCAACGTGGCATATCCCGTGTCTCGGATAAATACCCAATACGACTCAACACTTCCTTCGGATGTAGAACAGGGTTCAAACCAAATACAAGTACCGAACCCTCCTCTGCGTAATATGCTCCTAATATATGATTGATTAACGTCGTTTTACCAGCTCCGTTCTCCCCAACCAAACCAAATACTCGACCACGACGCACTTCTATGGATACATTTTTTAAGGCTATCTTTTTGCCAAATGTTTTATTTAATTTTTCTGTTTTAACAATTATTGAATCATTAATAGCTTCTGATGATTTAATCATTGTCTTTCTCCTTATCTATATTAAGTTTTATTTTTTCACTTCGTTTTTGAATAAGTTCTATCAATTGGGGTAAAGAAAAATTAAGATGTTTTGCTGAAACTAATAATGAATCAATATGCTCATAGAGGATTCGACATCGTTCTTCTTCTGAAAACAATACCCTTAGAGGGGCAACATACGTTCCAGCACCCTGACGTGTATATATCAACCCTTGATTTTCTAATTCCCGATATGCCTTTGCAACTGTGTTTGGATTGATAAGCAATTGTTGAGCTAATATACGGACAGGAGGTAATTCATCATCCGCTTTTAAAGAGCCTGTCGCAATGAGATATTTGAACTGCCGAACAATCTGGATGTATATCGGTGTTCCATCATGAGTATTAATTCGAATCATATTTTTAATCCTTATGTATTATTGTATTATTATTATAATACAATTATAGTCTTTTGTCAAGAGGATTTTAAATTTTTTTATATTTTCATAATTTATTGATAACAATTGACTTATGAGGCAATTATTGTCAAATTGATTTGATTTGATTTAATTTTGGATGAATTTTATCATCAAAAATCTGCTTTTTTATGGTACCCTACCCAAATCAAAATTTAAAGATATTTTAGTTAAATTTCTCTCATTTTTTATAAGCGTTAATTTCTATTTTAATTTTTACAGACAGTTAAGGAATGAGCCCTTTTAATTTCAAATCCTGTGTTAACCATTCTGCCATTATCTGGTTGGTTTTAGGAGTAGGATGGCCGTCAATTCCTAAATATTCATTTTTCTCAATTAATGAGTTAACAATTTTACTTTTATCTTCATCGACAGAGAAATCAATAACGATAAATTTATCCAAATCTGAGAGATAATTCCTTAATAAAGGGATAGCATTTGAACTTCCCGGATTGAATAAAAAGACAAAATGCAATTCTGGAAAATAAGTGGAGAGGATATCTTTTGTCTTTTCCAATATTTTTACAAACAGAATAATATCTTCATCCTTATATTCCAATTTCATATCATGTTGTGATATAAAAAATATTTTTTTCATCAATACTGATGAGTTAATCAGCCTGCTAAGTAGATATTGCATCGGGTATACTTCCATAAAGAGTCCTTTATACGAAAGTTCATCCTTTTCAAGTACAACACAAGGTAAGCGTCTTCCCCAACTACCTATTAAATTAAACTTTCCTGATACTCTATCCAAATGGTGTGGAATAAAAAGGTAGACAAGAAAGCATGGTAGAGATTCGACCTCAGTAAAAAAGTCAGGCTCTGATACTTTTAGATACATTTGTTGAGGGGAACCTGAGGGCATTCCGTAATTATAGACTTTTATTGTAGGATTAAGTTTTGCAAAGTATGAAGGAAAGGTTTCATCATCATTTACACCAACCCCAAAAGTATAAGAACATGGGAAAAAGAGAGCAAGTTTTGTTTTTTGACTATTCTCCTCCTGAGGGGTAATTCTTCGTCCTTTTTCATCTATTGTATAATGATATATTACTTGTTTTTCTCCTTTCTGTATTTTGCAATAGCCATTTACATCAGGTCTTAATTTTCTTCCAAGCTTTGAATCTGGTATTAAGATAGATGGTTCTTCATGGATAGTTATCTTTTCATGTTCGAAAAGAAATAATCTACAAATAAGTTCTGCGGTTAAAAAAATACATGCTAATAGGAAGCACCCAAATAAAAAAGCGAGAATATTAGATAAATATTTTTTCATTTTTATTAAGTCTTTTCATGATTAATAATGGGTTTACATATTATTAAACAGAAATATTTAGTAATCGCAAATGTATTAAATAGAGGTGGGATTTATAATACAATTACAGCATTTTGTCGAGAGGCGTTTTAAAATTTTTTAGTTAAATTTCACTTATTTTTTATAAGTGTTAATTATCATTTAAACGCTGAAGACAGTTAAGGAATGAGCCCTTTTAATTTCAAATCCTGTGTTAACCATTCTGCGAGATAAGTATAAATAATAGATTAAGGATACATAGTAAGAATATACATCCAAGGAAAAAAGCAAAGAGATTAGATATGTACTTATTTTTTATTTTCATTTACTACATTTTCCCTATAATAATTATTATCAGTTGGAAGGATTTTACAAAATACTCATGAACAAAATAAGTAAGAAATTATACCTTGAATGCCTCGTGTTCACCTTTACCCTTTATTGAGTCAAGTCGTGGCACGGAGTAGGTACCCATAAGAAGTTGGTCAAAGGTACTACGGTCTGTTACTGCTTCTCGGGCATGCTCAAGCGTAATAAGCCCCTGCTTATACATTTTGTGGATATACTGTTCAAAAATAAAGGAATGGGATACTGTTTGTTGCATCCCGACGCGGATAAGGTCTGTATCCCCTGAAAGAACACCATCATTAATAGCTTTGATGTCATTATACATAATCTCAAGGGCAGGTATACGACCACCACCAACTTTAGGAATAAGACGCTGGCAGATAATACATCGTATACAATCCCTTAACTGCAATCGGACGAGGTCTCTTTCAGAAGGGTCAAAAAAACTGACGATTCGATTGATGACTTCGGAAGCAGTATTTGAGTGCAGGGTGCTGATAACTAAATGTCCTGTCGCAGCCGCATTAATTGCAGAGCGAATGGTATCTGGGTCTCTCATTTCACCAATAACAATGACATCTGGGTCATGTCGGAGTGCACCTGTTACCGCATCATTAAATGTTAACACGTCATCACCCATATTTCTTTGTGAAACAACGGATTTTTTATTTACATGAACATATTCAATTGGATTTTCGATTGTCAAAATGTGATATGACTTATGTGTATTTATCCAATCAATTACCGCTGCGACTGTGGTAGTCTTTCCGCTACCTGTCATCCCTGTTACTAAGACAAGCCCATGATTTATATCTGCAATTTCCAACATTGTATTTTTGGGGATGTTCAATTCTTCAAAGGAAGGTATTCGTTCAGGTAAAAATCGGAAAGTGCAATGAGGTGCACCCATTTTATAAAAGGCAGATACACGAGCATATCCAAGTCCTGCTTGATGGTAACTAAAACTGGTCTGATTGGACTTTTCGAATTCTTCGCGGTAGCGGTCGGGGATAATTTGTCGGATTAAATCTAATATCTGTATTGCCGATAATGGTCCCATCAACTCGGAATGCTTCATATCACCATCGACACGAAACAGCGGACATTCCCCAGGGGATAAATGCACATCACTCGCTTTGTATTGAATCATCGCTTGAAATAGAAGTTCTGGACTAATCCGGTCAATTCGGTAACGGTCCCCGCGAACTTTCCATACCTCCGGAAGGGTAATACACTGACAGACTTTATCAATTGCTTCAAATACTTTTGGAAGGCTTGCTGGTGTCACCTCATCGCGTGTAGAAACAATGAGCCATTCTTGTTGCCGTTCTGCAGAACACACAGCCGAATTCTCTTTTACAACGCCTAAAATCCGCACAAGACACGCTTCTGGAACTCGCATCCGAAGAATCCATCTCGTAAAATCCCCCTGAAAATCATCCCGCTCTGCTTCAAACTCCATATTATTCGCTTTTGCAAGAATGAAACGTGGAATCCCTTCTTTCAAACGGATCTGTTCTTCTATAACCTTCACAATAACACGAACTGTAGGTGTCTGACCTGTTCCAATAATAAATTCTGCCATAGAGGTCTCCCTCAATTTAATTAAATAGGACTAAATTATTTTCATGTTATTTAATTTCATAATTATTAATTTTAAGTTTTTTTCATATTTCCTTAATAGGAATAATACATTATTAGAACAAGAATTTCAATTTATTATTGCAAATTCTAATATTTTATGGTATTGATGAGAAAACAGTAGATTTTTAAAACAACATTTTTTACTACTATACTATAACTCAAATATATAAAATGTTAGGTTCCTTTTTATATTATCTTACCTATAAGTAAATTTGAATCCATAATTTTTATATTTGAAATGATATACATAAAGATTATATAATAAATATCTTAATTTGCGATTGAAACATTAAATTTATTAAGGGGATAATATTTTTAAGAGATATATAACAAATTTAAATTTTTAATGAGTATCAAAAGTAAAAGGAGTCACGAGTGAAAAGAACGTATCAACCATCAACTACACGAAGGTTAAGAACCCATGGTTTTCGTGCTCGTATGGCAACCCGTTGGGGTCGAGCGGTATTAAGTGCCCGTCGTAGAAAGGGTCGTAAGTATTTAACGGTATCAGACCGTGTTGAGAAAAAATATTAATAAACAATACCATGGAGGGTGAAATAAATTGTGCCCCGTCAATTCAGCTTTTCCAAAGAATATCGACTTCGAAAGAAAAAGGATTTCGAGTATGTTTTTGAGAAGGGAAAGCGATTTTCGGGGAAAGGTTTGGTTTGCTACTGGTTTTCCGATGAAGTGTCGGGCAACAAACTGGGAATTGTAGTTTCAAAGAAGGTAGGACAGTCGGTGGAAAGAAACAGAATTAAAAGATATATTCGTGAGTATTACCGACTCAATCGGCCACGTTTTTTGAAAAGTGGAACCTTGATTGTAGTTGCCCGCCCTGAAGTTTCGAACTGGGACCATCAACAGATTGATGCAGAGCTGGAACAACTCCTTAAAACGGCGGAGATTCTCGATGGCTAAAGTTGCAATTTTATTAATTAAAGCTTATCAGAAGGGGTTATCTCCTTTATTAGGGCAACACTGTCGGTTTTACCCGAGTTGCTCAAATTATGCCATCGAATCTTTCCAGCGATATGGATTTATCAGAGGAATAATATTAACTATCTGGCGGATTTTAAGATGTCAACCTTTTTGCAAAGGTGGTTATGACCCTGTTCCTCTGGAATTCCTTAGCTGTAAGAAGCATCACTCCTATAAAAGTCCCCTTTCATAGTATTTTCACTTCATATCGGATTGTAGTAGCAGTACCCTCCAATGAGTTAATACCGTATATTATGTAATGGAGTTTTAGAACATGTTTGGAGATGATGATAATAAAAAAGTATTCCAAAACCAAATAATAGGGTTATTATTACTCACCGCTATTGTGGTTGTTTGGAGTTACTTTTTTATTCCCAACCCTCCCAAAACCACCCCAGAAGACAAAACCAAAACTTCTGAGGGTGCCAATACAGCTCCTTTAGAAGTTAGCGAGAAACATACTGCTGTTAACGATAAACAGAATGTAGACCAGAAAACAGAAAAAACCTCACTTACCGAAATAAATTTACCACCTGAACCTGATTCCATTGATGAAGAACAGACTAAAGTTCTTTTGTCAAAGGATGACATGGAAATCATTTTCACCAGAGTCGGAGCACGGGTTAAATACCTAAATATCTATTTAAAGCCCAATCGCAATGATTTAGTTCAGCTTATCCCAATTTGGAGGAATACACCAGACAAGGACTCAGTATACCCCTTTGGACTACGTTTCCACGACCATCCATTAGCAGATGTCTTAGATACAAAAATTTGGGATGTGCAAGTTGATGATAAAGAGCATGTTGCTCATTTTTCATATACTATCCCTGAATATATAAAAGTTGAAAAAATATTTTCCTTCGGCGAATCTCCTTTTACATTAGATGTGCGTATTCGAATCTCCAATCTCGCAACAAGTATATTTCCAGCAGAGGAGCAAAATCGTGTAAATCCGGTGTTCTCTCTAAACTGGGGTCCTAACGTAAAGTCGGGAGATAATAATAAAGGAATACCACAGACAGTCATCTTTGAACGAAAAGGTGAACTCCTGAGATATGTAACATCAAAATTTACTCCAAAACCTGACCCATTAGCTTTTTTAGAGAGGGTTTATGATTTAAGGTGGACTGCAATTCGAAGTGCTTACTTCGTTATTGCTATGAAACCTGAATTTAACGGGGCTCAAGGGTGGATAACAGGAGGACCGAGACATTTCCGTGTCGGCGTTGGTGTAACACAATGTCAAGTCTCGCCAGGGGAAACACAGGAATTTTTAATAAAAGCCTATGTTGGTCCTAATCGTGGTTCTCTTCTTGCGAAAGCGTGGACAGGATTAGACCAGGTGTGGGAATTTTTCACCTCTGTTAAAGTTATGGACAAATTTGCAAAAATCCTTCTCGGTATTTTGAATTTCTTTTATGAATGGACGATACCAAATTATGGTGTGGCTATTATTCTACTCACCATCCTTGTTCGATTGGTCGTTTTTCCATTGACATGGAAAAGCATGGTTAGTATGAAGAAGATGCAAAAACTGGCACCAGAAATAGAAAAATTAAAACAGGAAATTGGTGATAATCAACAGGAACTACAAAAAAGGATGATGGAACTTTATCGTGAACGGGGTGTTAATCCATTGGGTGGTTGTCTCCCCTTATTCCTTCAGTTACCAGTTTTTATCGCTCTTTATCGAATGCTCTGGAGTGCGGTAGAGTTAAGAGGTGCCCCTTTTATCTTCTGGATGAATGACATGTCCCAACCAGACCGATTAATAAATTTACCGTTCTCGATTCCTTTCCCATTTAGTGGTGGTCATTTAGAAAGTATTAATTTATTACCAATATTGATGGGTATTTCAATGTACTTAAGTCAGAAATTGACACCAGGTGCTACCGCAGTTCAAACGCCACAACAGCGGATTATGATGAATATCATGCCGATATTTTTTACACTTATCTGTTATAACATGGCATCGGGATTAAGTTTATATATTCTGGTAAGCACATTGTTAGGAATTGCTCAAAATTACATTATCCCGACAAAAGATGTAGATATAACGCCTCGGAAAACACCCTCCGCACGGAGGCATTTTTATACTGCTGCACAGGAAAAGAAACGGCAGTGGGCAAAGGAATTACGTCGAGAACGTAAATTAAAACAGAGGAAAGTTAATGAAGATGATAAATAGCTTAATATACAGCAGTTTATTGATAAATAAAAACACTAACCCGTAAAATTTATGATGGAGAATGTGCCATGAGACAAGTAGAATCTATAGGCGAAACACTTGAAGAAGCCAAGCAAAAGGCACTGGAAGAATTGGGTATCAAATTAGAAGATGCCGACAGCATCGAAGTGCTTGATGAAGGGAGTAAGGGTTTCTTAGGGATTGGCGCACGCCCTGCAAAAGTACGCATCACCACAAGTAAAGCCCCCGAAGTGAAACCGGAGAGCAAAAAATCAAAAGAGCCCTCTGAGAAATCGGAAAAAGGAACAGCAAAACAAGTTAAGAGCAAAGAGAAAGCGTCTGACCGAGTTCAAACAAAATCGACATCCAGCACTGCCTCTCAAAAAACTCAAAAAGTTGAGAAAGAAGAAGTAAAAACAGCGAACCAAGAACAACAAGCCCAAAAAGATTCAAAAGAAAAAGCAAGTAAAGTTAGCATTACTGATGCTCAAGGTAATGAAACTGCATCCCTCTTAAAAGAAATTTTGCAGAAGATGGGAATAGAGGCTGAAGTTCGATTTGTTCGCACTAAAGAGGGAACTCCCAAATTAGACATTGAGTCACAGGAAGGGGCATTGCTTATCGGCAGAAAAGGTTCTAATCTTGAGGCGATAGAGTTCATTATCAACCGAATTGTTTCTGGTGCGGAAGAAAATGAATCTATTGAAAAATTCGTTGTTGACACAGAGAATTATCTTGCAAGACGGAAAGAATCCCTAAAACAATTAGCCTTAAATTATGCTGAACGGGTTCGCAAGTCGGGACGGAAAATTAAACTTTCACCAATGCCTCCTCATGAACGGCGTGTTATTCACCTTACCCTCCAAGATGATAATACCGTAGAGACATTTAGCATTGGAAAGGGTGATAATCGCTGTGTAGTTATTGCTCCTAAATATCGTCCACGAAACCGTTTCCAACGTGATAGACGGGACAATAGGCGAGATAATACCAATCGTTATCCCGGTGGTAGAAGACAAAATGATAGACGTGGTGGAAGAAGAGACTACAGACCTGATTGGAGAAGGAGAAATCCAGGTAGGTCTCCTTATAGCGATGACACAGAACCTGGCCAGATTTCAGAGTAATATTCTATCTAAAAATTATTCTATTCCAAGAAGGGAAACATAATGGGGTATGAATTAAGAGATGATACAATTACTGCTATCTGTACCCCATTAGGGATAGGTGCTATAGGTATCATTCGCGTCAGTGGCTCCGACGCCATACCTATCGTGTCAACTCTTTTCAAGCCAGATGGGAAAATTAATATATCCGAAATCAAGAGGGGCTTAGTCACAGGTAAGGTTATAGATGAGCATGGAAAAATTATCGACAACGTGCTTATCCTAATAATGAAGGCTCCCCATTCTTATACTGGTGAGGATGTCGTCGAAATTCAAGCACATGGAAACATGCTCATATTAAAAACGATTATTAATGCTCTTCTAAAAAAAGGCGCACGTATTGCGGAACCGGGAGAATTTACTAAACGAGCCTTCCTAAATGGAAAATTGGACTTAACCCAAGCAGAGGCTGTTTTAGACCAGATACTTGCCAAGACAAAAAAATCACTTGAATTATCCCGTTCTGCCTTTGAAGGACGCCTTTCAGAAAAAATTCAAACATATAGTGACCAAATTAAAACCATATTGGCTCAGGTTGAAGCTATAATCGATTTTCCAGAAGAGGACATACCGAAAGAAATCTGGGAACAGTCTATTCATTCCCTTAAGCATTTATCCTCTGACATGGAACATCTTTCCGAAACCACAGAAAAAGGGAAAATTATACGAGAAGGGGTCATTGTCGTTATTGCAGGGAAACCGAACGTGGGAAAATCGAGTTTGTTCAATGCTCTGCTCCAAGAAAGCCGTGCAATTGTTTCACCTTATCCAGGCACGACACGTGACCATCTGGAAGAATATGTGTCCTTAGGAGGTGTCCCCGTCCGTTTAATTGACACCGCGGGACTAAGAGAAGTTTCAGAACCCATAGAAAAAGAAGGCATCGAACGAGCATGGAAAGCCGTTGAGAATGCTTACACTATTCTATTTGTCGTCGATGCAACCAATATAAATAATGAAGATGTTCAACTATACAAATCGTTGAAAGAAAATATGGATAAAACAGTATTATTAGTAGTAAACAAAACGGATTTAAATGAAAATCCTGAGATACCTCCTCTACTTTTAGAAAACATCAAGACCATCGTTTACACCTCAGCAAAGACAGGTGTTGGAATAGACGAACTGGAAAAAGAATTAGTGACAGTCCTTTTAGGAGAACAAGAAATATCAGAAGATATTATCCTTTCTCATGAACATCAAAAACACAGTTTACTAAGAGCCAAAAAATGTGTTGAAAATTGTATTCAAAAAAAAGAATTATCACCAGAATTGATAGCTTTTGAACTACGCGAAGCCCTTCATGCATTAGGTGAAATTACAGGTGAAACTGCCACAGAAGAATTGTTAGATATAATTTTCTCCTCCTTCTGCATAGGGAAGTAAAAACTGGAGACATATAATTTACATTGTTATTAAAGCATTATGAAACACTAAATAATAATATCGCTTCTTCATCTAATTTTTTTAATTTTACATAGTCCGAATAAAGATAACAAGACAGGAATAAAAATTAATTTTATTTCGAGAAGATTAAAAACAAAAACAATTTATTGTTTAATCAATTTATAAAAAACATGGTGGGCGATACTGGACTTGAACCAGTGGCCTCTGCCGTGTGAAAGCAGCGCTCTAACCACCTGAGCTAATCGCCCACAATAAATATGAATAATAGCATACCAAAAATAGGTTTTTTTTGCAAGTTAACCATTTTTTTGAGAACTGTTTCTATGTATGGAACCCGCATAAAAAATGGTTATTTGAAAAAATGAACTTATTTTTGGTAAAATATAGTTCCAATTTTTTAATGTTTTTGCGTCCCCATCGTCTAGCCTGGCCTAGGACATCGCCCTTTCACGGCGGCAACAGGGGTTCAAATCCCCTTGGGGACGCCAGTTTTTTATTCTGAATCATATTTATTAGAAATCGATATAGATTTGAAAAAAAGGTAGATTTTTTTATATACTTTTATCCTACGATTGGGGCGTCGCCAAGTTGGTAAGGCACCGGGTTTTGGTCCCGGCATTCGTTGGTTCGAATCCAGCCGCCCCAGCCATTTTTTTCTATAAATATTTTTTGTTAACTTTCAAAATTAATTATGATGAGAGCGTTATATGACATGTGCGGGTGATTTACAAATTTTTTCTGGTAATGCATCCAGAAAACTTACAGAAAGTATCTGTGAGTATTTAGGAACCACTCCGGGCAAAGCGATTGTTGACCGTTTTAGTGATGGAGAGGTTCAGGTTCAAATTTGTGAGCATGTGAGGGGAAGAGATGTCTTTTTAGTGAATAGTACCTGTCCCCCTGTTAATGACCATTTAATGGAATTATTGATTATGATAGACGCGGTACGTAGAGCCTCTGCGGACCGGATAACTGCTGTTATCCCCTATTTTGGCTATGCACGCCAGGACCGAAAAGATAAAGGAAGGGTTCCAATTACTGCCAAGTTGGTTGCCAATTTAATAACAGCCGCTGGGGCGAATCGAGTTTTAACAGTTGATTTACATTGTGGACAGATACAAGGTTTCTTTGATATTCCCTTGGATCATTTACGAGGTGATGTCGTTTTCGTTGAAGAGTTTTCTAAACAGCATTTTAATAATGACTTTGTAGTGGTATCTCCAGATATGGGCAGTGTCGCACGAGCCCGAGAGTTTGCATCAAGACTGGGTTTACCTCTGGCTATTGTTGATAAAAGACGTCCAAAGGAAAACCAGTCCGAAGTAATGAATATTATTGGTGATGTTGAAGGATACCATGCGATTCTTTTTGATGATATGGTAGATACAGCAGGAACACTTGTAAAGGCAGCATATGCCCTTAAAGCACATGGTGCTCTAAGTGTTCGTGCCTGTGCGACACATCCCGTTTTAAGTGGAAAAGCAATTAAATCTATTCAAGAGTCACCTATTGAGGAAATATTTGTATGTAATTCCATTGAATTGAAGCCAGAAGCTATAGATACGGGAAAATTTAAGGTTTTAACATTAGCCCCGTTAATTGCTAAGGCTATAAAGAATATCCACAATGAACAATCTGTAAGTAGTCTTTTAACACAACATTTATAAACATGTATGGAGAAAAAATTATGGAAATCCCAACAATTAAAGTTCAAGTTCGTTCTGGTGAGGGGAAAAGTCATGCAAAGAAGGTGCGTAAAGAGGGAAATATTCCATCAGTCCTTTATGGAATGAAAGAACAAAATGTCTTACTTAAGATGGATGCACGTACCTTCACCAAAATGCTCAGTCATTTAGAAGGGAAACATCCTATTGTAAAATTAGAGGTAGAAGGGAATTCATTCTTAGACTCACCAGCGATTATAAAAGACATTCAACGTCATCCAGTTACTGATTCCATCTTACATGTTGATTTTCAAAAAATACGTTTAGACCAAAAAATACATACCGCTGTTCCGATTATTCTTGTAGGGCAGTCCGAAGGTGTAAAAATGGGTGGCGTTTTAGACCATCAGCTTCGAGAGGTAGATATCGAGTGCCTTGCACTTCAAGTTCCATCACATATTGAGGTTGATGTTACTACATTAAAATTAGGACATGCTATCCATGTTTCAGATGTTATTCCACCCGAAGGTGTAAAAATATTGACGGAACCTGAACGTGTGGTTGTATCTGTCCATGTGCCTCGGACTATGGAAGCAAAGATGGCTACTGAAGAAGAGAAACCAGAAGAAGCCGAAGAGGCAAAAGAAGAAGCTGAAGAGAAAGAAAAGGAATAATCAATCTTTTTATTTATTTTTGTCTGAGGTACATGGTTTTTATAGCATCTTGACTTTTCAAAATGAAAAGTTTAAAGATGCTTTTTATTTTATTATGTTTCAAACTTTTATTCTGGAACGCACTAATAATGAAAGTCATCGTTGGATTAGGAAATCCAGGTAAAAAATACGAACGAACACGACATAATATAGGATATAGAGTTGTGGATTGCTTGGCTCAACAGATAAGTTGCACTCTTTCCCGTGAAGATTTTCATGCCCATATAGGGTTCGGGAAAATAGGAAATGAGAAAGTGTGCCTAATGAAGCCGACTACATATATGAATCTCAGTGGAGAGTCTGTACGAAGTATAAAGGATTATTATAAACTTGACGCAAAAGACTTTTTGATTGTCCTTGATGATGTGGAATTACCTTTAGGCACAATCCGTTTACGTCCACAAGGAAGTTCAGGTGGACATAAAGGTCTTCAATCCATTATTGATTGTTGTCATACTGATGAAATTCCACGTCTTCGATTGGGTGTCGGTAAACCCGAATCTCCGAGTATGGATTTAGCTGACTTTGTGCTAATGCCTTTTGATGAGGCTGAAATAACAGCCGTGGAAACAATGATTCAAACAGCAGTTAACGCTTCTGAACATTGGGTTTTAGAAGGAATTGAAAAAACAATGAATCAATTTAACAAAAGAGAAAATAACTAAAATAGAAGGGATAATAACCATGACAACAACACATGAACAAACTCACACAATTAGTATCCTTGTCGAGAACCATTTTGGCGTTCTGGCTCGCGTTTCAGGGTTATTCAGTGCGCGTGGATATAACATCGATAGTCTTTGTGTCGGTGAAACAGAAAATCCAGAAATATCCCGTATGACGGTAACTGTGCGCGGAAATGAAAATGTGCTATCTCAGATAATAAAACAATTAAACAAACTGGTAGATGTTATTGAGGTTCAGGATTTAACCAAATCTGCCTTTGTCGAACGTGAGTTGGTTATGATAAAAGTAAAAGCAGACCGCAAAGTTCGCGCTGAAGTTGTTGAAATATGTAATATTTTCCGTGCTCGTGTCGTTGATGTGGGTACACAAGCAATGATAGTTATGATTACAGGTGCCAAAGGGAAAATTCAGGCATTCATAGATATGATGAGGTCTTTTGGTATTATTGAATTGGTTCGTACTGGAACTATCGCAATTGAACGGTGCGGTTCAAATGGGTATAATACTAGCAATGATGATGACGAGAATGATAATTGAAAATTGAATATTTTAATGAATTTACCTGATGTAAGCATGTTAACAAAACAATTGAAACAGCGACGTATTTATGATTTAGGGATAAATACCCCAAACGTGGTATCTATCCCATGCCGATATAAATCCTTTCGGGTAAGGCATTGAACACAACAGCCACAGCAATTTTTTGCTGTGGCTTTTTTATTATAAATTACAAAAGGAAAAGGAATTATGAAAACTCAAATAAAAAATCTGCTCGAACTTCAAAATATCGACCTTCATATAGAATCCTTATTGGCAAAGGAAAAAGAAATACCAAAGCAACGAGACAAATTAAAAATACAAGAAAAAAAACTGATTCAAGAAATAGAAGAAAGCGAAAAGAATCATAAAAAGCTAATTTTAAATCAACGTGAATGTGAACGAAGTATTGCCCAACTCCAAGAACAAATAAAAAAGTATGATACTCAACTTCAAGGGGTAAAGAAGAACGAGGAATATCAGGCATTGTTAAAAGAAATTGATGAAATAAAAAAGCAGGTTGGATTAAAAGAAGAAGAATTAATACAGATTATGTATCAAATTGACGAAGCGAACCATTTTGCACTCGAAACAAAAAAAAGAATCGAAGCAGAAATCCAACAATTGAGACAGCAGGAGAATAAAATAGACCAGGAATTACAAGAGGTCGTTCAAGAAAGAAAAGGACTGGAAAGCAAAAGGGCAGAGGCAGAAAAGATGGTGAACGCAGAATTTTTAACCCACTACCGTAGAATAAAACAACGGAGGAAAACAGGTCCCGTAGTTGTTCCACTTAAAGATGAGATATGTTCTGGTTGTTTCATGCAAGTTCCACCCCAAATCGTAAATGAAATTATGGCAGGGGAAAAAATACATACCTGCCGACATTGTGGAAGAATTTTATATTATCCTGATTCGTTAGCAGACGAAGAACCTATTATTATTCATCAAGAATCTTAAAATAAGAGTTCCTCAAATGAACACAAAACTCATTTCTATTTATGGATATTTTCTCTACTAATCTGCCTAATGATGATATTGCATTTCTTCACTCATTGGTATTGCATGGGGTTAAGTTAGGTCTGGATAGTATTACTACCCTCTTAAAACATGTAGGGGAACCACACAAAAAGTTTTTATCTTTGCATATTGGAGGCACTAACGGAAAGGGAAGTACAGTAGCATATTTGGATAGAATTCTCAGAGAGCAAGGTTTCCGTGTAGGTAAATTTACAAGTCCGCATTTAATAAACCTATCAGAAAGATTCCAAGTAAATGGGGTACCAATCCCACCAGAGGAATTACATGACCAAATTGAATTTTTCCGTACTTTGACAACAACTGTGGGAATATGTCCTACCTTCTTCGAGTTTTGCACTGCCATTGCATTTCATTGGTTTGCACAACAGAAAGTTGACTGGGCAATTATTGAAGTGGGCATGGGAGGACGACTGGATTCAACCAATGTTATTTATCCTGAAGTAAGTGCTATTACTAATATTGCATTAGAGCACACACAATATCTCGGAGATACCTTAGAAAAGATTGCATGGGAAAAAGCTGGAATTATCAAAGAAGGGGTTCCTGTCGTAACAGCTGAAACAAAATATGAGCCCTTTAAGGTTATTCAAAAACAGGCGGAAGAATTAAAAGCACCATTGTGGCAAATAGAAAAAGATTTCCATATCCAGTGGGAAAAAACTGAAAATTTTTCCAGGTTAAATTATTATAGTTCTGTTCGGAAAATAGAAGGGGCTGTATCTGGTTTATGTGCTTCATATCAGAGAGAGAATGCTGGCGTCGCTCTGGCTATGATAGATTGGTTACAATTAAGAGGGTTCTCAATTAAAGAGGAGGCTATTCTCCATGGTCTTGCTAATGTGCGTTGGCCTGGACGATTTGATTTGGTATCACAATCTCCATGGGTTCTACTCGATTCAGCACATAATCCAGACGGCATGAAACAAATTGTGAAAGAAGTGAACAATGTTGTTGTGATTTTAACAGTAGCTGATGACAAAGATATTGGTGGGATTGTTCAAACATTAGCACCCATTACCAAAAAGTTCATAGTGACCCAATTCTATGGAAAGCGAGCAATGATAGTAGAGGACATCGTTGAAAACATTATTCCAACAGGAGTCCCATATATAGTAGAAAAAGATTTCCACTCTGCTTTGAAATATGGATGGGAACGAGCCCTACAAAAAGACAAATTGCTTATAACAGGTTCTATTTATGCGGTAGGTCAAACCTACCAATGGCTTATTGAAAATGGTATTATCAACAAAATCGAGTTTTAATTATATTTTTTAAGAGTATAATGTAAAGTAACATTTCGATTATAAATATAGAAAGGAGTTTATTATGTTCTGGCGATATATGCTATTAGCGATATTGGTTCTTTTAGGAATTCCATTAGCATTTGGACAAACCTCCGCTAATCAAGATGAATTAAAAATGGCAAAAGACTGCTTCGAACGTTGGTTCGGCGAAAAACTACAAAACAAATCAGACCTGTTCCCAGGCTCTCTAATAATTAATGGTGAATCTGTCACAAGCAAAGTGGACTCTTGGCAACGAGAAATCACACCAAAAGAGAAGAGTAGTGTTATATGTCGGACATTAACGCTAACCCTACCTGAAATCGGTTTCGTAGTTCGTTATGAAGGGGTATACTATCCTGATTTCCCTGTCATCGAATGGACTGCATACTACAAAAACATTTCTAAAGAAGATTCTCCATTAGTACAAGACCTTAAAACGATTGACCAAAGTTTCCCTGAATTTGCAGGTCAAAAAGTAATACTGCATCGGAACAAAGGGGATAATTGCACCGCGGATAGCTACGAACCGATTATAGAAGAAATAAATAAAGAGTCTGAAATAACATTATCTAACACAGGCGGACGCCCCACACAAATCACATTTCCCTATTTTAACTTTCAAAGAGACGACGGTGGGCTTATTTTCGTTATTAGTTGGGCTGGTCAATGGTCATGTAAATTTAAAAGAGATGCAAATGGAGTTTTGAACATTCAAGGAGGACAGGAACTTACACATTTCATATTGCATCCAGGAGAAGAAGTTCGTGGACCTATGGTAGTATTGCTTTACTATTCTGGAGACAAACGACGCGGACAAAATTTATGGCGACAATGGATGATTGCCCATAATTTACCCCATCCCCACGGAAGCCCTCCTAAGGTACCTTTACTTCTCGCATGTAGTTCTCATCAATATGGAGAAATGGTTAACGCTAATACGGATACACAGTTAATGTTTATTGAAAAATATCTTAAACGAGGATTTCCCCTTGACTATTGGTGGATGGATGCAGGTTGGTATCCTTGCGATGGGCAATGGCCCAAAACAGGGACATGGGAAGTAGACCAAACCCGATTTCCTGGTGGATTTAAGCCTATCTCCGAATTTGCTCACAATAAAGGGGTCAAAATACTTGTATGGTTCGAGCCTGAGCGTGTTCATGCGGGGACATGGCTCGCCGAAAATCATCCAGAATGGATTTTAGGCGGAAACAATGGGGGATTGTTAAACCTCGGGAATCCTCAGGTACGGGAATGGCTTACAAATCACATAGATACCCTTCTTACTAACGAAGGTATTGATTTATACCGACAGGATTTCAATATAGACCCATTGAAGTTCTGGCGGGAGAATGATACCCCAGATAGGCAGGGAATTACCGAGATTCAGCATGTAGAAGGATATTTTGCATACTGGGATGAACTGTTGCGTCGTCATCCCAATATGTTAATTGATTCCTGTGCCAGTGGTGGTAGACGCAATGATTTAGAAACTTTACGACGGGCTGTGCCTCTCCTACGAAGTGATTACATTATGGAGCCTATCGGCAATCAATGCCATACCTGGGCGTTATCTGAATGGTTCCCATTTTACGGCACAGGTACTTCTAAAACATCAGACTATGAAGTCATAAGTGTATTATGCCCCAGTTTTACTGCCTGTTTTGACCAAAGGGATGACAATATAAACTGGGAACGATTGCAAGAACTTATGCAACAACGGAATGTATATGGAGAAAATTACTTTGGCGATTATTACCCATTAACCCCTTACTCACTCAGTAAAAATGTTTGGATTGCCTGGCAATTTAATATGAGCAAAAAAGGCACAGGGTTTATCCAGGCTTTCCGTAGAGAAGGATGTGACAACAGCGAGATAAGTTTGCCCCTTTATGGGCTTAACTCAAATAAAAAATATAAAATTACACCTTTGACAAATAATGCCAAATCATTAGAAATTAATGGTGATGAGTTAATGAAAAAAGGAATTCCGTTACAAATACCCGAAAAGCCTGGAGCATTAATTGTCATATACCAAACAACAGATTAACCTTTAATAAAAAGGACAAATATTATCACAAACCTTACTTATAACGTTTTCTTACTGTAATTTAAAATTTCCAATTATAATTAACAGAGAATAAACATTATTTCATAATTTAAAAAAATTATTCATGGTTTATGGTATACTTCAACCGTGAAAATATTATTTGTATCAATGGTTTTTAATAATGTGTTATATATTTAGGATAAAATAATAATGCGAAGTAAGAATAATGTTTTTTTAATTGTATTATCTATTAATATTTTTATTTTATTTTTGATAGTAAATACTTCATTTGCAGGAGAAAAAGAATCGCAGAGAGAAGAACTAACGGGGTGTGAGATAACGGGAGATATAACTATCTCACAAGACTTATCTGGAGAGGGGGTCTACATTAATGAAACGAAGTTATATTATATTCCTGGTAGTGCCGTTATTGTCACAACAAATCTAACAAAAAATACATCAGAACAGATAACAGCCTTAGGTTTAACTTCTCTCTTTCCTAACGGTTGGAAGTTTTTAGGTGTTTCCTCTGTAAATTCTCCTCCAATATATCCTGTAAATGATAAGATTACATCGAATGGCACTGACCCCTTTGAATTTGCTTGGATTTCTATCCCCTCATTCCCATTCAGTTTTAGTTTTACTGTACAAGTTCCTTCAGATATGCAGGGTCCTTGCCAAATAATCTCACAGGCGTTGTTTCGTACGACAAATGTCCAATTTTGTTCAAATATTGTTCAAACTTCATTTGCAGGGGATATGCACCCCCCAGAAGGTGAAGGACTACAAGAAGGAATTGCAGAAGGAAATGGAGAAGGCATTGGAGAAGGACTACAAGAAGGAATTGCAGAAGGAAACGGAGAAGGCATTGGAGAAGGCTCTACGGAAGGCAAACAAGAAGGCACAAATGATGGGGTTAAGGATGGAGAAGATAGTAGAGAAGGGACATCTTCAACAGAAGGGGAAGGTAGTATAGATACACCTTCAGATAAAGCCTGTGGTTGCACTGACACATCAGAAGATAAATATCTATGGCAAAAATATCTAATCGACTTTTTATTGGTTGGGATGCTTTTAATTATTATGAGTGGCACTGAAAATCGAAAAAGGTAAATCTCTAACAAAAAAATCACGTAGTCGGACAAATAAGTGTGATATTTGTCCGACCATTTTTTTGAGGCTATGTATATGCTAATATTAATTATAACTTAGGAAAAGGAAACGCTATGAGACATCAAGTAAAAAAACTTTTTTTGGTTTTATTTCTTTATTTAATATGTACTTGCACTTTTATTCTTTCCGCTTCAGAAGAAAATACCCATCAGAAAGAATTGTGGTTCCAAAAGTTTCAATTTGAACCAATAACATCAGGGGAAATATCGCCAAAATCTGAAATCAAAGATGAAGAAGTTATCTTCACAATAAAAACAAAAAATGTAGGAAAACAATTTGTTCGTGCTTCTATTCCATTTCCATACAAAAAAATGAAAGTGACAGATAAAGTAGTATTACAATCACAAGGAAGAGAAATCCCTGCAGATTGTCGTGTTCTTACTACCTACGGAGGTGGAGAAGGTTATGTCCGCAGGGCATTACTCTCGTTTACAGATAATTTTGAAAGAAAGGAGAAGCAATATATTGTTATCTGCGACAAATTAGCCTCATCAAAAAAGTTGGACAATAGCACATCATTACAAATAGGTGGCAATTCTTTCGAATATGACGGCAAACAAATCATTGTTAATAATGACAAAGATAAACCTTTAAAAATAACGTTAATTTGTCCAATAACAAACAATAGGGAAATAAAAAAGGAAATTATAGAACAAGGGGATCAATATTTATGGGCTCGCTGGCTACAGTGGGATGATGCTTTCCCTAAAATTATTGAATTACGAGCAAATGCAGAAGGGCAATTTGCGGTGCGAGTATTTTTACAACGATGTGCAAAGGAAGATGGCTATGCACCAGAGTTTGGTTTACGTATTGAAGGCGAAGGACATATATCAAAGATTCTTGGAGATAGCATTACACTGTTGGACAACTACTTTGAACATGAACTAAAAGAAGGGAAAGACATTTCATTTCGGACAGAAACAGGCAAAAAATTATGTTTTCCAGATGCAGTAAACTGGCGAAAAGGCTCCATTTACAGCAAACCTACTTCCAATGGGTGGAACGTTACTTATTTGCGAAGTCGGGAAATAGACAAAGTTCCACACCAACCAATGGCATGGCGTACTGCGTGTTTGTATATCGGTCCTTCAGATATGAGTGAATGGAATGAATTATTGGAACCACCAGTGATTTGTTGTGTCCCAATTTCTATGTGGAAATCTATATATCATTGTGAAGAATGTCCGGAGCCGGAGAATGAATTATTAAAAGAAATTGTCCGTTGGCATAGAAACGCTATGGCAATACCAAGGCTTTATGGAGATGATTTCGGGAATGTGTCCACTATGCCCGTAAACTCTGTTTTTGGGATGAACCGATTGAATCATAATACAGAAATATTTTATGAATCTCTACGAACAGCAAACCCAGAAATACGAAAGACCTTCTTACTGTGGTGTCAAAATTATACACAGTTGTCAATATGGTGGGGCGAGTTAGAAAAAACAAATTTTGGAGGAACGCGTTATAACAATATTCGAGGCAGAGACCCCAAAATACATGAAGATGACAATAATTTTATGTGGCGTTCTAATGACTCTGTTACCTTCTGCACAAAAGGCTTTGACAATTTACTTTTTGCGTATGAGGAGACTGGTGACCCATTTTATGCATGTGGTTTAAAGTGGCAGATTGAATATGCAAAAGAGAATGTTCACGCCAATACAGGGGAATGCAGAAATGTAGGGGTTGTAAAAGATTTTATGGTTCTATACCATGCTTTGGGAAAACAAGAATATGTACAACATGCCTTACGACTGTTCCGTGAATTACGTGAAAAATTATGTGATAATCATTTATTTTCTCAAGGTGGTGAACCATTAAAAAAAGATGTGCCATTTATTCAAAATGACCAGACTGGATATAAAAATCCGTTCCCGAAACCTTATATTTTGGGCTATGCATTGCAGGGATTGCCAGATTTGTATAAGGAATTCCCAGATGAACCTCGTTTATATGAAACCATAGAATCTATTGCAAAGTTTATTGCGGAAAGTGGCGACCCTGTAGGTGGTTGGCGTTATCCCCATCCACGTTCACCACTTACATTCATTGGACAAGGGATTGAACATGCCCAGCAATTGGTAGATGCTTGTTCCGTGTTAAAGGAAAAGTCCCCTTATTTTGACCTTTGTTTAGATAGAATTGAAACTGTTTTACAGGCACGGGTTGCAGGTTTAATACGGAACCAATGTGTCTTGAACAGTTTAGGACCATGGGAATATGCAACAGGTAAGGTAGAAGCAGGAAAAAATTTAGAAGAAATATACAAAACGTTTGAGGAACGCGATTATTCAAGAGATTATACAGAGGGAAATATCTCCTGCACAGATGTCTTGCCTCCCGAAGGAGTAGTTTTCTTTGCAAGTGTTCTGAATTATTACCTGAAACACAGGGACGCAGAGCGTGTTTTGAATATTTCACACCCTGAATTACGGACAATCTTGATGCGTATGACATTACCGAAAACAGAAACAAATATAGAGACAGGCAAAAATTGTTCTATCGAAAAAACACTTCCTAAATTTACGGCAGATTGGCTAAAAAATTATGTGCCTTCTTTTCGTTATGAACAGGGGAAATTTACTAATTTCGAAGATTGGAAGAAGGAAGGTCGTAAGAAGGTTTTTGAATGTCTCGGTTCTCCACCACCGTTTACCTTGTTCAGACCCGAATTAATTATAGAGGAAGATCGAAAATCTTATGTTGCACGGAAACTGATTATGAACATATCTGAATGGGAACGTATACCAGCCTATTTGCTAATCCCGAAAGGGACACCTCCTTTCCCTGCGGTCGTGTGCTTGCATGACCACGGTGCACATTTTAGTATCGGTAAAGAAAAGGTCGTCCAGCCTATAGCGGAACGTGATGAGGTAGTTGATGATGCAACAGATTGGGTAAATAAATATTATGGTGGTAGATTTATCGGTGATGAACTTGCAAAGCAAGGCTATATTGTTCTCGCAATTGATGCCCTATTTTGGGGTGCACGTCAGGAATGTGAAGGTAGTCAGTATGAACATCAACAACAATTAGGGTCAAACATATTTCATTTAGGAACATCATGGTTGGGGATTATAACATGGGATGATATTCGTTCTGTGGAGTTTTTGAAAAGTCTACCAGAGGTTGATGGTGAACATATAGGTGCAATAGGACTTTCCATGGGAGCACATCGCACATGGATGCTAAGTGCATTATCGGATAACATTAAAGCAGGCTGTGCTATTTGCTGGATGGCTACCACACCATCATTGATGGTACCTGACAATAATCAGACACGAGGGCAATCCGCATATTCAATGTTAGCACCAAATCTGTATTTGTATCTGGACATACCCGATGTTGCCAGTTTAGCATGTCCGAAACCAATGTTGTTCTTCAACGGCACAAAAGATATTTTATTTCCATTAGAAGGTGTAGAAGAAGCATATAAGATTATGGGGAATGTCTGGCAGACTCAAGGAACACCAGAAAACTTGCATACAAAAATATGGAATGTCCCTCATGAATTTAACCGCGAAATGCAAGAAGAAGCATTTCAATGGCTAAATAAACATCTAAAATAAGATTAACATTTCCAATAAAAAGTACATATTATTTTTTTGAAAAAATACATTTTAAATATTTTTTGAAAAATTTCTTTTATTTTTTTTATTAAGAATTTGTTTTTGTAACAAAAAAATTTTTGTAACAAAAAAATAACTAAAACTGTATATTTATGAAAGCCTCATAAATAGAGGCTTTCATAAATATGACTGTTTTTAAAAAAAATTTAAAATTTTTGTAACTTTTAACTTGATTTTTCGTATTAAATTTTGTAACATTCTACCAATTTAAAATATATAGCCTGCATATCTCCGTGTGATATGGAGGCGGCACAAGCCGACCCCAAGCCCTAAGCTCCTTAGTGAGGCGACCAGCGTAAGGCGGCAACGCGGTACCAACTAAAAACAATAAACCTATAGGAGGGTTTATGAATTGCACAAGGGCATGCATCTTATTATCGATTGTCGGAATGTGTCGCGCGACCTATGCTTAAATGACAAGCTGGTGTTGAACGTGATGGCTCGTGCTGCGGAACGAGCCGGCGCGACTGTAATTTCGCAAGTTCGTTACAAATTTGGGAGTGATTCCCCCCCCGGATTTGCCGCCTTGGTCATGTTAGATGAAAGCCATTGCTCTGCTCATACCTATGCAGATTTAGGGCTCATCGCTATGGACATCTTTACTTGTGGAAAGACAGACCCACGGATTGTGTTCCGTTATATCCAAGAAGAATTAGATCTCGGAGATGTTACAATCCGTGAGTTGCCTCGGTTTCCCATTGAAGAAGAGATACCGTCGTCAATTCACAAAATTGAGTCCTTTGCAATGGCAAACAAATAATTTTTTCTGGATGCTTGGGACAGATAATTCCTGCCAAAATAGATAGGGTGTTTTTTTCTCTAAATAGAGCAGGAATAACGTTACAAAACAAGCAAAGGGAGAGTATTCTCTTAGGCTATACCTTCCTTTGTTATTCGATTTCTGTTTATAATACTCTAAATACAATGCAGATAATAGGAGAGTAGCCATGCATCGTGAATTACATGATGGTCGCGAAGATGGCCTTATGCCTCTTGAAAGTCTGGATTTGTCTAAAATACATCGGTTTAGTGACCTCATCAAAGCAATGAGAAAGACTGCTTTCACTGGAAGAACATTAGGAGAAGCATTCGAAGTATTATTGCAAATGTTTCGTGATGAGGATTGCAGTGTTGTTCTTACTCTTTCAGGAGCTATGACCGTGGCAAAACAAGGTATGATTATTTGTGAAATGATTAACCGTGGTTTGGTTCAAGCGGTCATCGCAACAGGTGCACTTATTGCCCACGGTGTTACCGAAAGCATTGGACTTACTCACTACGCTGTAAATCCAGAGGTAGATGATAAGGAACTTTTTGAAAAAGGTTATAACCGCGTATACGACACATTAGAGATGGAAGCCAATTTAAATGATGTATGTGAAGTGGTAGCTCGAGTGTTGGATTTAATCGAACCTGAAGACGGCTTCTGGTGTTCTTATCGCTTCTGCCATGCTATCGGAAAAGAATTAGAAGATTTAAATTATGGTCCTGGCATCTTACGAAGTGCTTATAATAAAAATGTTCCCGTTTACATACCCGCCTTTACTGATAGTGAAATGGGACTGGACTTTTCTACGTGGGCAATGAAAAAAGCCATTGAAAAAAGGCAGCAAGAAAACAATGTTTGGGACCCAGAAGAATTATTTCAGGCTGTGCCTAATTTTAACCCATTTTTAGATTTACAACATTACGCCCGATTAATCGGTAGAGCAAAACGATTAGGAATTATAACCATCGGCGGTGGTGTTCCCCGCAATTGGGCACAACAAGTAGGACCTTATTATGACATAACCGCAAACCGATTAAATGTAGAGATAAAACGACCTCGATTCCAATACGGCGTCCGTATTTGTCCTGAGCCTGTTTATTGGGGAGGCTTATCAGGTTGCACCTATTCCGAAGGCGTGAGCTGGGGCAAATTTGTGCCACTCGAAGAAGGTGGTAGATACGCAGAAGTATTAGCAGATGCGACACTTGTTCTGCCTTTCTTAATGAAATGTGTTTTTGAAGAATTAGACGCAAATTAAGAGGGCTGTATGAATAGAAGTGGAAAAACATATTTGTCTGAAAAAGAAAATTTCATGGCGTTGTCTCAAAATTTTTCTCATTCGGACACTGCAAATGTTATAGTGTTGCCTGTACCATTTGAAAAAACATCAACATTCGGAAAAGGCTCAAAAAAAGGACCAGAAGCAATCATCAACGCCTCACACGAAGTAGAATTATACGATACTGTATTAGGGTACGAGCCATATAAAACATGCGGAGGAATTGCTACATTATGCCCTCTACGAACTACTTCCATCTCAGGTTCAAATTTGGCAAAAACATTAGAAAAAGAGGTGAGCTACTGGCTAAATAAGAAAAAATACATTGTTACCCTTGGTGGTGAACATTCAAGCATTGTAGGTTCAGTTTACGCACATATAACTACATATAAACCCCTCACCATTATTCAGTTGGATGCCCATAGTGACTTGCGAGATGCATACCTAAACGACAAATGGAACCATGCTTGTGCTATGGCACGTATTTTAGACCGACATAATGAGAAATTAATTCAGGTGGGTATACGGAGTGAAGCACCAGAAGAGCCAGAAATCTTAAAACAAGAAAAGAACCGTGTCTTCACCTTCTACGCCCATAAACTAAAAGAACGAGAAAAGATATCTATAAAAGAAATCGTAGACCTCTCCGATGAACAGGTATACATCACATTAGATTGTGATGTTTTTGACCCAAGTATTATCCCATCTACTGGGACACCGGAACCCGGAGGTCTAACTTGGGAATGGATTAATCATTTCTTCTCTGTCTTATCAAAAGAGAGAAAAATTGTCGGATTTGATGTAAGTGAACTCAGTCCCATTCCCTTCCTGCACCATCCACAATTCACCATAGCAAAACTAATTTACAGACTTATTGGACTCATCTTTCCACCTAAAAAATAACGAACCCCTATCCTATAAGAAAATCCCATACATTACACTCTATCTTTTTTATATGAAAAATTACATAGTAAAATGACAATATGACATCGAAATTCAACGTCAGAGGGTTAGCTTTGTATGGTTCCAGATAGACGTTTGCGGAGATTATCGTAGAAAACAAGAATTACAAGTAGAGCACCGACAAATACTTGTTGCCAATAGGCATTAATGTTTTCAATATTACAGAAATTTCTGAGAACCATGATAATCAGAGCCCCTGCTAACGCAGAAATAGCACCACCTTCACCTCCCATCAGGCTTGCACCGCCAATAACACATGCGGCAATGGCATCTAATTCGTAGGTTTGCGCAGCGTTTGGGTCGGCAACGCTGGTCCGTGATGCTAATACCAGACCCGCCAATCCTGCCATGGCTCCACATAAGACATAAGCAATGGTACGAACAAGCTCCACACGTATTCCAGAGAGTCGCGTTGCAGTTATATTTCCGCCAATAGCATAAAGTGCTCTACCGAAACGGGTCATCGTAAGGACGAACGCAAATATAACTGCTAAACTACCTGTGATTGAAACTGGTATCCACCAGTATAATGTTCCGCCCAACCATGAGAAGCTGTTAGGCAAGCCGAAAATGGTCTGAGCACCACTAATAACCAAAGTAACCCCACGTGCTGCCATCATCATACCTAATGTGGCAATAAACGGAGGTATTTTCCCCTTAGTAATTAATAACCCATTAATAAAACCAGCAAAACCTCCACAGGCAATTCCCACAAAAATACCGATTATTACCACAAGATAATCGGGATAGTTGGCTTGGTGTAAGTTTTTCATCAATAGGCATGCAGACATACTTGCAAAAGCAGCGACACTTCCGACAGAAAGGTCAATTCCTGCTGTTAAGATAACCAATAATTCTCCAACACACATAATCCCAATTACAGAGGTACGATATGCAACACTGGTCAAATTTTCTACTTTTCGGAAATCAGGTGAAATAAACGCAAGAATAATACATAATATTGCAAAAATAATTAGAGGAGATTGTCGGGATAATGTTCTTTTCACACGACTGAATTCTTTTGGCATATTTAAACCCTTTTTAGTTTTATCGCTCTACCAAGTATGCATTATTTTATCTAACTAAAATGATAATACACATCCCAGCCAAGATATTTCTCCCATGCCTCATAAACGCTTTGTGCTGATTTGCCGAGTGTTACTGCCACATGGTGTTCAAATCCGTTAATACAGATATAGTGAAGAAGTGTTTGAAGATTAATAATCTTGGCAACACCATAACCACCGAAAGAATTTAATTTGTCATTAGTAAATTCTCCTTCACCAACAAATGCTTGAATTTCACCCAAATCTTCACGTGTACAGACACGTGCGAAAGTCATAGGGCTGGATATGATTTGCCCTGTAACAGTTCCATACGTATTTTCTTTTCCAACGGAACCTGCAATTATCGCCTGATAATCCATCGCTGGCTTTTTAAAGAATGATTTGGGTAAATTGGAACAGTGGAACATAACACAACGGTCTGGGTCATTTTTGTAATTGTTGTTCCAATCCAATAATGCACTGGGACGTTGCGAAGCAAGGGACAGAGAATACATTGAAATAGCTCCGCATACATCTACTTCACATGCACTTGGTATAAGTTTTTCACTTAGCATACTCATACATGTGCAAGGCACTACTCCGAAATATGTTTCAAGTGCAGTCCAACATTGGATAGCCGTGGCATCCAATTCCTTTTCTTTAATCCATCGTTCCGTGACAATAGAAAAGCGAGCCATCCGCTCGATTGCTGTCACTGGAATTGACTTAACAGATATATATTCTGAGATTTCTTTGCACTTTTCTTTGACCAACGTGTCATTTGCAGAAAGCTTCTCCGCTTGTCCCAAAATTTCAGATAGGTCTATTGTTTCAATGGATATGCCGTAATTTTCAAGGAGTTTTTCGCTGTATCGAACCGTATTAAATGCAGAAGGACGTGCCCCCATTGCACCAACACGGCAGTTTTTTAGTCCACGGACTACTCTACATGTCCCTGCAAATGTGTGCAAATCTTCTAAAAACTCGGGGGAGTTTAGTGGTTCTGTGTGAAATGTTGTTAAAGTAAAAGGAATGCGGTATTGATTTAGGTTTGCACAAACGCTGATTTTACCACAGAACGAATCCCTTCTCCGACTAATACTCATTTCATTAGGGTTGTCTGGTTGTGCATGAATTAATATTGGCACTTGTAGGTTGGCTAAACGTAATGTATTGGCAACAGCACGCTCATCACCAAAATTTGGTAGTGTAACAATAATTCCATCAATATCATCCCTATGTTTTTTAAATAAATCAGCACATATTTTTGCATCTTCCCATGTCTCAACTGCTCCATACTTTGTATCCTCTTCACCAAGTATTACAATACCAAAACCTTGTTTTTTCAATAGTTTCACAATTTCAGCATGCCCTTCTTTGGCAAGGATGTCAGGGAAGAACCCTCGATTTCCGACGATAACTCCAAAAGTAAGATTCTTGTTCATAATTCTTTTCCTTATTTGTTTTCTTCTTTTATAGTATATTAATCACGGATTACATTTAGTCTCAAATTATGGCTGTCATTTTTGGATATACCTGTGATATTTCTTAATTGTCTTTTCACATTTCTGATTCGGAAACTTCTCGACACATAAAACGGATACGATTATACCGAAAATTATAATCAGGGTCTCCTCCAATCTGGCAGGAATAGAAAAGATATATCATATCTTTTCCTTTCTCATTGATTACAATTGCTTCGGGCACATGCGTCGCAGGAGTATCTGGGTCAGGGTCAATATAACCTGTAATCTGCCAATGGACACCATCTTTTGATATGGCTTCAGTAATTTTTCTTCCTTTCCAGCCATGATGTTCATATCCACCAGGGTCTGCATAGGCATAATAAATGTTTTTAACCTTGACAACATCAGGGTTTGGAAATTCCCAAAGGCAAGGATTTTCGCCAATACGAATCAATTTCCAATCTTCAGACTTCATGAAATCTCCATGATTCTCAGCATAGCCCATTGCAGTTCCACGTGGTGTCCAGTAATCAAACCAAATTTTAAACTTGCCGTCTTCATACATAATTGAGGGACGATGGTAAGTACCCCATAAAGTAACATCTCCTGCCTTATCTTTGGAACCTAACTCGCCAACATATTCCAAAATAGGCTTTTCCGAACGTTTCCAGTGTACCCCATCATCAGACACGGCACCCATAACACAATAGAAATCGCCATCCGTATCGTTAGGTGTATCCGCAGGAATTCTGTCTTTATCATGCCCAGTAGCACTATATGCCATGTAGTATTTATTCCCTACTTTAATAACAGATGGGTCACCATTATGCCATTCATCAAAATAGGTTCCCGAAGTACTAAATAACGGCTTCCACAACTTCGGATTGCAGGTAATATCCCATGTATTATCACCCGAATATACCTCCCATGGTCCTTCCAATTTCTTTGACCGTGCCATAAAAATAGCATCACAACCCTTAAAGTCAGGAATGTTTCTATTGCAGTCCTCAACTGCCCAACCAAAAAACCATGCTTTGAATGGATATTCTGCATCAGGTTCATGAAGTACATGAAAATTGTACATATTACCAAAGCCACTCAAAATATTTTTATAATTCTTTTGCCATAAGGCTGAACAATTCTTAATCTGGTTATTACTGGTAATCCGAAACTCCAAAATAAAACATAAGCAGAGTAATGAAATTGTAAAAACAATTCGTTTGCTAATCATTCTTATATCCTTTCTATTTCCTTGGTTTATCATTTAATAGGTTTATTTAAACAAGTTAAATTATGTAAATAGAATACGTTTTTGGGATAATAATGTCAATTTACAAAAAATAGCCAATTAAATTGATAAATGACAAAATAATGTTTAGAAGGAGATAGCTACATGAGCAAGAAGGTACGAGTTGGAGTCATCGGTTGTGGTGCGATAGCTGAACGAGTTCATGTGCCTGATTACCATGCTTGTCCGCAAGCAGAACTGGTTGCATTTTGTGATGTAGATGAAAAGAAAGCAAAAGCATTGGCAGAACAATTCGCACCTCAAGCACGCATTTATACCGATTATCAAAAAATGTTTAAGGATGGAGGCATTGATGCAGTTTCAGTATGCACACCCAATATTTATCACGGACCTGCCACTATCTGTGCCATAAAAGCAGGGTGTCATGTTTTGGTAGAGAAGCCTATGGCAACCAGCGTAGAGGAAGCACAAAAAATGATAGACACCGCAAAGAAAGCAGGTGTGTTACTGATGGTGAATCAAAGTCAACGACGTTTCCCAGAACATCGCAAAGCGAAAGAAGTAGTAGAAAGTGGAATATTAGGGAAAATTCTCCACGTTACCGCAATGTTTGGACATGCTGGGCCAGAAGAATGGAGCCCTACTGGAAAATGGTTCTTTAATAAAAAAGAGGCTCGCTTTGGGGCTATGGCAGACTTAGGTGTTCACAAGGCAGACCTTATTCGGTATCTAACAGGAAAAGAAGTAGCAGAAATTTGTGCATTCTTCGCCCGATTAGAAAAGCCAAACGCAACTGTGGAGGATAATTTTGTGTCTGCACTAAAATTTACAGACGGAACGTTAGGCACATTATCAGCGTCATGGACAGTAAAAGGAATGTCTGCTGATTACATCATACTTCATTGCGAACGTGGTAGTCTTCAGGTAGGTTTAAACCCCGAAAAGCCCGTCGTAGCAAACTTAGTAAAGCCATTATGTGATATTGTATTTCCACTTCCAGAGCCATATAGCAATGTCAGTTGGGGTATTGACATAGGTGGTGCATTTGTCCGTGCTATTTTAGGTTTAGAACCTCCGTATTGCACCGCAGAAGAAGGGAAAAAGGCATTGGAAATTATCCTATCAGCAGAGAAATCCGCAATTACTGGAAAAACAATTAAGTTGAAACACTAATTGAAAACCTATGTGTATTTGAAAGCTACATCTATGAGCAAACAAATAGGAAATACAAAAACGGTTTGGGTCAAGCTGATTGGGCATACATATCCTATTCATATAGGGCAGAATATTTTCTCTATGCTTGCAGATGAACTCATTCGTCTGGACTGGAAAGGGAAAGTTGGCTTGATTACAGACGAACAGGTGGCGAAGTATTACTTAGATATATGCGAGCAAGTATTAAAGAAAGCTTGCCCACAAGGATATGTAATTCATATCTTACCTGCAGGTGAAGAATATAAAACATTGGAACAAATTGAACATATATGCACTACTATGTTAGAAGGAGGGTTAGACCGCTCAAGTGGAATTATTGCTATGGGTGGAGGTGTTGTTGGAGATGTAGCTGGCTTCTTTGCATCATCCTATATGCGTGGGATACCGTTCATACAAATCCCAACAACTATTGTTTCACAGGTGGACGCAAGCATCGGTGGAAAAACAGGCGTAAATCACCCATTAGGCAAGAATATTTTAGGGGCATTTTATCAACCTCAACTTGTTTTAATAGACCTTAACTTTCTAAAAACACTACCTGAACGCATCTATCGTGAAGGTTTTGCAGAAATTATTAAACATGGAGTTATCGCTGACCAAGAACTTTTCGAATACTGTTTAATACATGCAGAGATAATGTTACATAAAAATTTAGAAGCATTAACATATCCCATTGTTCGCTCATGTGAAATAAAAGCGGATATCGTTATGAAGGATGAAAAAGAACAAAATATCCGTGCATACTTGAACTATGGGCATACTTTCGGTCATGCTTTCGAATCCGTAACAAATTACCAAAAATTCCTTCACGGCGAAGCAGTTTCTATTGGAATGGTATCTTCCGCAGAATTGGCAGTCCTTATGGGTTATGTTAACGACGAAATCCCCAAATTACATCGCGAAGTCTTACGTAAATACAATTTACCAGTTGCATGGCAGGATATTCCTGTGGACAAAGTAATTCAATCCATGTATCGTGACAAAAAAACAAAAGTCGGAAAATTAAGATTCATCCTGCCAAAGAAAATAGGAGAAGTCACAATTGTCTCTAATATACCTGAAGACTCAATACGGCAAGCACTTTCACGGATAATGCAAGGCTAAACGGTAATTGTTAGGAGAAAGAACGCATGTCTTATGAACAAAATACCTTTGATGAATTATACGATCGGGGATTAACTGCATTAATGAAAGGTGAGTTGGAAACCGCAGAAAAATTTCTTTCCCAATCACTCAAACTAAGTCCAGATTCACATCTTGCACGATACCAATTAGGCCGTTGCCTTCTACGTTCTGGAAATTTACAAAAGTCCCAAGAACTTCTTGAACAAGCCATTCACCTCCAACCAGAACATATCCCATCTTTAACCGATTTGGGTTTTACCTATCTATGTCAAAACCGCATAAAAGATGCCTACAATATCTTCCAAAAAGCAATCACTTTAAGACCTCACCACGGTAAATCCCTATTAGGTTTGGCAATTTGCGACTTTTCAGAGGGAAAATGGGATTCTGCTTATGACTGGGCAAATCAATCCGTTAAATTAGGGGGTAGCCACTTTATGGCTTTATTCATGCTTGCAAAAACAGAAAAAGTATTAGGATTCCTCGAACAAGCAGAAGAACATTTTAAAAAAGCAGAGGAACTATTAGAAAAAACAACGGAAGTAGCACCAGAACAACCTGAAAGTTACTACATAAGAGGCGAAATATCTCTATTAGGTGAATTTTACAACAAAGCCTTGGAATTATTCCGTAAAGTCGAAAGCCAAATAGATAAACATAGAACCTACTACTTTTATCATGAATGGTTTAATATCATCACTGTATGGAACAAACAAGGTATCTGTCTTAAACAATTAGGGAAAAAAGAAGAAGCACACGAAATTGGCAAAAAAATACTCGAAAGAGACCCCAACAACAAATTCGGCAAACTCTTAACGGAAATTTGAAAGTAACACATCATTTGAAGCCACATTAGTGGTGGTGACATGTTAAATTTTCTTCGTTTTTTAATGTCCCGTTTATGAAATGCTCAAGGGCTGTCTTTATGTCTTTTTCAGATGTGATTATCGTTCTTATATTAGCAGACTCGAACCTACTTTTCATTCCATATCCCATTCCACCCGCGATAACTACATCAATATTCGCAAATTGTTGTGCTACTTGTTCATGCGTATCTATGGAATGATTATGCTCATGGGAATGCGGTTGTGAATGTTCTATATCATGTGGATGCTGAGCATGCCCAGTAATCGTATTCGGGATGTACTCTTCATTTACGATATTACCGTTTTCAATATCGACAATTAAAAAACCTTTCGTTCGCCCAAAATGTGCTGAAATATTTTTTTTATCATTTGTTGGAATAGCAACTTTCATAATAGTTCCTTTCAAATTTAGGATTAGTGATTTTTTTACGGTTCTATGTTTTTTACCTTTGATGCATGCAGGATATTCCCTCTGGAATTGCGATAAAATGCATGTGGACCTCTACCACAGCGACATGGACCAATATAAGTCCATTCGGAGGCTTCTATTGTTTCGTTCGACAAATCGCTTTCCGGTGGGTTAGATGCTGGGTTGTTTGGAGACATCCATCTCCAACCTTGACGATAATAACCCGGGGAAGATAATCCAGGTGTTGGATTATCGGGAGACATCCATCTCCTACCCTGACCACCACCGAAACGAAATTGTCCACAATTATTAAATGAATTAGCAAAATGTCTTTGGGTTCTCATTGTTAATCTCCTTATCATTAAAGTTTATTGTTTGCTTTCATTTTGATATTGGTCTGATTCCAAAAAATAAGCCTTTCTTTTACAATGCCTGTGGCAATGCCTACCACTTCCACGACTTTTTTGTCTACAAACAAAATCGACAGGTCCTCCTGTTATTCGTATAGGCCGTCCTTCAACAAGTGCCATAGTAACCTTATGTCGTGCTTGTTCAACAATTCGGGAAAATGTTGGCCGAGAGACTCCCATCTCTTGCCCCGCCTCTTCATGATACATTCCCAAATAATCTGCAAGGCGAAGTGCTTCAAACTCATCAAGAGACAATAATACAGGTTCCCTTTTCGCACTTTCCTGCTCAAAAGGGATGAATTCCTCAATAGGAGGACATGCATTCAATCTTCTTGAGCAATAGGGTCTTGCCATTAAAACTCCTTTTAATCTTCATAATTTATTATGAACATATGTTCATAATTATAACGCAGTTTCGTAGCAAAAGTAAACAACAATAATTTATTTTTTGGGAAAGATACTCAATAAATAAAATAATGAATTAATTTGTTAGTATAATTAGTTAATTAATGGTTAATATTTTGTAAAATAATAAGAAACACAGGGGACGTTAATATGAGCAACCTTGAGCATACAGGTGAGAGGTATAATGAAATAGATGGTTTCTCTTTTCCTGATGAGGAATGGATTGATGCATTAAAAGCCTATTTAGAAGAACGTGGTCCTCAAGTGACCGCAAATCTGATTCGACGGCTACAGGATTATGCATATCTCTTAGGGATTCGTAAACCCTGCCCCGCAACTACGCCGTATGTGAATACCATCCCTGTGTCAGAACAGCCGGAATATCCAGGTGACCGTGAATTAGAACGAATTATAAAGTCGTATATCCGCTGGAATGCGATGGCTATGGTGGTTCGTGCAAACCGTGAAGCAGATGGCATTGGGGGACATATATCTACTTATGCTTCCGTAGCCACTTTATATGAGATAGGATTTAACCATTTTTTCAAGGCACGAACTGAAGACTATGGAGGAGACTTGATCTATTTTCAGGGGCATGCAGCACCTGGAATATATGCCCGAGCTTATTTGGAGGGACGACTTTCTGAAAATGACCTGAAAAATTTTCGACGCGAACTAAGTAAAGATGGTGGTCTACCGTCATATCCACATCCACGACTTATGCCTGGGTTCTGGCAATTTCCAACCGTATCTATGGGCTTGGGTCCTATTATGGCGATATATCAGGCACGGTTTAACAAATATTTAGAAAACCGCGGTTTGAAACCTAAAAATGGTGGTTATGTATGGGCATTCTTGGGTGACGGAGAAACAGACGAGCCAGAGACATTAGGTGCTATTAGTTTAGCCAGTCGCGAAAAATTAGATAATCTTATCTTCGTTATCAATTGCAATTTACAACGTTTGGATGGCCCCGTACGTGGAAATGGGAAAATCATACAAGAATTAGAAGCCATATTCCGCGGTGCAGGCTGGAATGTAATTAAGGTGATATGGGGCAGTGATTGGGACCCGCTGTTTGAGAAGGATGAGCATGGACTATTGGTAAATGCGTTAGGTGATATTGTAGACGGTGAGTATCAGAAATTTTCTGTTTCATCCGGGGAATATATTCGCAAAAAAATGATAGAACATGAACCTCGTCTGGCTCCTTATCTCGAACAGGTTTCAGATATACAATTACGCCAATTGCGTAGAGGTGGACATGACCCGGTAAAGGTATATTCCGCATATTATCACGCATTACGGACACAAGGGGCACCCACCGTAATATTGGCAAAAACAATCAAAGGATATGGGCTCGGTGAAAGTGGGGAGGGGAAGAATATAACCCATCAGCAAAAGAAATTGAATGAAGACGAATTACGTGAATTTCGAGCACGGTTTGGTATTCCTGTCTCCGATGATGAGATTGCTTTTGCCCCGTTTTGCAAACCACCTGAAGACCATCCTGCTATGATATACCTGCAAGAGCGACGTAAGGCATTAGGCGGATATTTGCCCCATCGCGAAGTATTGGCACCACCTTTACCCGCACCTGAAAACGAACTCTTTGATGAATTTTATAAAGGCACACCTCGCCCTGTATCCACAACAATGGCATTTGTTTCTATTTTACGAAAATTATTACAACATGAACGGATTGGCAAATTAATCGTTCCGATCGTGCCAGACGAAGCACGCACTTTCGGTATGGAAGGATTGTTCCGACAAATAGGAATTTATTCATCACAAGGGCAAAAATATGAGCCTGTAGATTCAGAATCGGTTTTGTATTACAAAGAGGCGACAGACGGACAAATCCTCGAAGAAGGGATTTCTGAAGCAGGTTCAATGGCTTCTTTTATATCTGCGGGTACTGCTTATGCGAGTCATGGGATTAATACTATTCCATTCTTCATCTTCTATTCCATGTTCGGATTTCAGCGGATTGGTGATTTAATCTGGGCTTCTGCGGATATGAAGGTACGTGGCTTCCTTGTAGGTGGCACAGCAGGTAGAACAACTCTCGCTGGTGAAGGTTTGCAACATCAAGATGGTCATAGCCATCTTATGGCAATGTCTGTTCCCTGCCTTCGTGCGTATGACCCTGCGTATGCCTATGAAATAACGGTTATCGTGCAAGAGGGTATCCGTAGCATGTATGAAAAGCAGGAATCGGTTTTTTATTATCTAACCGTCGGCAATGAAAACTATACCATGCCACCTATCCCGTCGGGAAAGAAAATACGCGAGGGGATTATCAAAGGGTTATACCTATTCCAACCTTCTTCTTTGAAAAAATCGAAAATAAAAGTAAATGTGTTAGGCAGTGGTTCATTACTTAATGAGGCACTAAAAGCACAAACCATACTGGAAGAGAAGTTTAATATCTCTGCAGATGTATGGAGTGCCACAAGTTACAAAATGCTTCGTGAAAATGCACTGGAAACAGAACGATGGAATAGGCTACATCCAACATCTACAAAAAAAGTTCCCTATGTAACTGAATGTTTGAACAACAGAGCAAATGCGACCATTGCCGTTTCTGATTATGTAAAACTTGTCCCAGACAGCATAGCTCGATGGGTTCCACAAACATTTATATCGTTAGGAACAGATGGCTTTGGGCGTTCTGACACACGAGAAGCCCTACGCGATTATTTCGAAGTAGATAGCCGTTATATCGTGTTATCTGCATTGTTTGCGTTGGCTCAAAACAAAAAAATAGATGTGAACATAGTAAAAAAATACATGCGGGATGCAGGTATCCCTACAAATAAAAAGTATCCTATGGACTTATAAAATATGATTAAAAAAGGAATATACTATGCCAAAGGAATTTAGATTGCCCTCATTAGGGGAAAATGTTGCAGAAGCAACTATCGGCAAGATTTTAGTGAAAGTTGGAGATACCATCCGTAAAGGGCAAACAGTCCTAGAAATCGAAACGGATAAAGCGGTAGCAGAAATACCTTCGTCGCTGGATGGTAAAATATTAGAAATTCATGTAAAGGAGGGGCAAAAAGTAAAGCCTGGCATCTTGATTTTCACTATAGATGAACAAACAGGGGTAGGCACAGCACCTCCTGAACCTGTAGCCACACCCATAGTAGAAAAAACACCCCCTCTTCAGAAGGAAACACCCATCCCTCCTGTTGTTGAGAAACCTACACCACTACGACCTACTTCAATTTCTGTAGGAACAGGTCAAAAACCAAAATCAGATATTCCCATTCTGGCTCCTCCATCGGTTCGCAGATTGGCACGCGAATTAGGAATTTCACTGGAAGATGTCCCTGCATCTGACCCATCAGGGAAAATCTCTGCAGAAGATGTTATGGCATATCATAAAAGGAAGACAGAAGGTATACATGTGGTAGAATCGGAAATAAAACACGATATACCTGCATCCGAAATTGTAGAGGAAGTAGAGGGGTCGTCTTCCAGAGATTCATGGGGACCTATCGTAATTGAGTCGATGAGCACCATTCGCAAAAAAACTGCAGAACAAATGATGCGTAGCTGGTCCGCCCCACAAGTAACCCACTTTGATAAAGCTAACATAACGCAGTTAGAAGAACTTCGTGAAGCTTGGTCAAAGAAAATTCAATCCACAGGTGGCAGATTGAGTATGCTTATTTTTACATTAAAAGTTGTTGCAGAAGCACTGAAAAAATTCCCAAAGTTCAATGCCAGTATTGACCTCGAAAAAGAACAGATTATCTATAAAAAATATTATCATATTGGTGTTGCGGTAGATACAGAATATGGGCTTCTGGTTCCCGTCATCCGAGATGTGAATAAAAAATCAATTAAAGAACTTTCCATTGAACTACCACAATTAGCGGAGAAAGCCCGACAACGGAAATTGGCTTTAGAAGAATTACAGGGGGCTACATTTACCATAAGCAATTTAGGTGGTTTAGGTGGTATTGGTTTCACACCAATTGTAAATGCACCACAGGTGGCTATTTTAGGCATGTCCCGTTCCAGTATGGAACCTATATACCAAAATGGGACATTTGTCCCCCAACTCATGCTACCTTTAAGTTTGTCATATGACCATCGTGTTATTGATGGTGCGGAATCCGCTCGCTTCGTTCGATGGATTTGTAATGCTCTTGAAAATCCATGGAATATGTTTTTTGAATAATAGAACATTGAAACAAAGGAGGTCTTATGCCAGAAGTAATCCAAACACAGGTTGCAGTTATTGGTGCAGGTCCTGGAGGTTATGGATGTGCCTTTATGTGTGCTGACTTAGGACTGCAAACAGTTCTTATTGATGTAGAAAAAAATCCAGGTGGAACCTGTCTCTATCGGGGTTGTATCCCGACAAAAGCATTACTTCACATATCCCATGTGATTTCCAATGCATTAGAGGCGGAAAAATTCGGTGTTCACTTCCAAAAACCAAAATTAGATATTGATAAAATACGAAAAAACGTGCAGGGTGTCGTTGAACACTTAACAGGTGGTTTAGGGCAATTAACAAAGTTGCGGAATATTAATTATATTCAGGGACGAGCCAGTTTTCTGGATTCAAATACATTAGAAGTCTTTTTGATGGATGGGCGTGAATTACGCATCAATGCTGAATATACTGTCATTTCTGCTGGGTCAAGACCTGCATTATTCGGACAGCCTATTGATTCACCAGATATTATGAATTCCAATACCGCTATTAACATAGAGGAGATACCAGAACGCTTGTTAGTTATCGGTGGAGGATATATCGGGCTGGAATTAGGTACTGTCTATGCTACTTTAGGCTCTGAAGTAACCCTTGTGGAGGTTACCGATGGGCTTCTGCCTGGTGTAGACCGTGATTTGGTACGTCCGTTAGAACAACATTTAGAAAAAGTTTTACATCAAATCCACTTAAAAACACTGGTCAAACAATTAAAACCGCAAAAGAAAGGTATCTCTGTTGAACTGGAAGGAGCGGATATTAAAAAACCACAGCAGATTTTTGATAAGGTCCTTGTATCTGTAGGGAGGAAACCCAACAGTAGTGGTTTGGGCTTAAAAAATACGAATGTGTCCGTGGACGAGAAAGGTTTTATCCGTGTGGATGAACAAAGACGAACAACGGACCCATATATCTTTGCTATTGGCGATGTTGCAGGCGGACCTATGTTAGCCCATAAAGCAACACATGAAGGACGAACCGTCGCTGAGATTATCTCTGGCAAGAATGTTGCCTTTGAACCACAAGCCATCCCTGCAGTCGTTTTCACAGACCCTGAAATTGCATGGTGCGGGCTTACCGAAGAACAAGCCCGCTCAAAAAATATACCCGTTCAAGTATCAAGATTTCCGTGGTCTGCCTCAGGTAGGGCTATGACTATGTTCCGTGGAGAGGGATTGACAAAACTCATAACCCATGCAGAAACGCAACAGATTCTTGGGTGTGGTATCGTTGGAGCCAATGCAGGTGAACTCATCGGCGAAGCCACATTGGCAATAGAGATGGGAGCGACACTAGAAGACCTCGATCTAACAATACACCCACATCCGACACTCAGCGAAACTATCATGGAATCTGCTGGTGCATTACTCGGAAAAAGTACCCATATCTACCGCAAAACCTCACGAAAAGAATAAACAGCAAAGGCGATTCACAAATCGCTCTTATTACTCACATTCATTGATAAATCCTTGTGAATCAGTGCCATAGAAAATTCTTACCATGAAAAGATGGTACCCGCATAGTTCTTAATAGAATGAAACAGATGTGCTGATATGGATGTTGATGCAATCGTTTTTAGTCTTACATGACATGTATGAATATAAACATAAATTCTGACAACATTAGAATAAAAATTCATCTATAAACTATGTACGGAAAACAAGTATTGAACTTTGTATATTCATATGAGACAACTGTTTAAATTATGTATTTTTAAGTGATTTATTTTATTTAGAGGCTTTAAAATATTATTTATTCTCTTGCCATAATGTATATGGATATTTACATAGGTAAGAATTAAGGTATCGTGCATCATGGCTTACCTCTTTACCTAACCATGGGGGAATGGCTATTTCGTCTCCTTCATCTTTCAATTCTATCTCTGCAATAATCAACCCACTATTTGCCCCCCAAAATTCATCTATTTCCCAACGTTGTCCTTCATAGACCACAATGTGTCTTGTTTTCTCGATAATATATCCTGTAATAAAGTTTTTTATCATTTCTTCAGCATCTTTATACGGAATCACATACTCGAATTCATCTCTTGTTGTGGCTACAATCGCTTTTTTTAGGTTCAATGTGCATTTCTCTGGTTCAATACGAATGCGAACCGCAAGAGGTGGGTCTGTATAAATATATGCTTGCTTTATTGTAATAGATTTAATGACCGAAGAACGCCACTCATCGGATATAACTAAGAATTTATGTTCTATTTCTTTTGGCATCTTAAATTTTAAGAACAACGTTTTTTATTTATCTAACGACTTTATTTCTTTAGATACAATTTCATTCCATTTCGATTTTAACTGATTTCCAATATCGGGTTGAGTATGAATAAAAATGATTGTTTCGGATTTCAATTCTGGCAAAACAAACGAAATTTCTTTACCCCAATTTGCTTTTAAATCCATAATTCCCTGAGGTCGTATTTCGAATAATGACTGCCCCTTTATAGGGATATTTATATTTATTTTTAGGTCTTTCTTTTCCTTAAAAGGATAGGCTTCGGGATGTATTTCATAATCTAAATTTGTAATGCATAATATCAAGAAATCGCGTCCCTGTAAAGGTGCAACATCTACATTTTCTGGGGCGGAGCCTTTGAATGGTATTGGTTCAGAACACAGGAAATAATCCCGTAATAGGCTCATCACTCTTCCCCACCCTTGCATTGCCCTTTCCAATTCAGGGTATTTTTCGGCTACCTTTTTATCATGATTAAACCAGAGAATCCCTTTGGCTCCTCTGCCCAAATTTAATATCAATTGAGCACCTAATTCCTCTGGTGTCGGCACAGGTCGTTTTGGCCGTTCACCCCAATTTGCAATTGCCTGACTCCACACCCAGATAGGTTTTGGTTCTGAGGCTATTTTAAGGTCGTGCGTGTAATATGCAGTTTCCTCTAACCTCGTCCCATAAAGTTTAGGCCATTTACTACTGGATGGGGCTGTGACGGAATAATGGTCTTGACACGGAATATCGCATATCGAAGCATATTCAAAAAACTTGATATTTCTGCAAAGTGTAATAAAGGTGGGCTTGGTATTGTCATATTGGCATAAGTGTTGATTGGTTAGGAACATGATATTTGCAGGAATAGACCAATCTGGTTCATCCTGTAACATCCAACACACAACTTGTGGGTGCCCCGTGAATTCTCGGACGGTATCCACATTCAAAGGAACACCTGTATGAACCATAGCACGGAAACCATATTTAGGTACTACCTCTGTAAAGAAAGGATTGTCTTTTTTCCCACCTTCTACCATCGTATCAATATGTAAATTATATAAAGTCTCGTATGTTTCTGGTCCATTCGACCAAACACCGATAGGGAAAAAATCTTCAAAAGCACGGCGATGAGCAAAATATAGTTCTTTCGTTTTCCCACTATCTTTTGAAACTTCTACCCCTGCAATAAACCATGTCCCAGAATTCATAGATTGAGAAAGTTGAACCTCTCCAATTGCCATCCCTTCAGGGGCTAACTCTTTAACATTCCAATCCACAGTAATTTCATTTTGCGGAAAAAACAGAGTATTATCTATCTGATATGTGTCTTTTGAAAAATTACGAAGGAAGATAGTTATTTCCTTCATTTTCGGTAGCACACGGATATATGTAAGGCGAAGAGGTTCAACTGTCAACGTTCCATCTGTAGTAGCACATAACCGAGAATTATCATCCACTAATTGCAGTGAGAATTTCGTTCCCAATGCAAAATCTTCAGATACCGCATTTATTTCTAACACACCTAATTCTCCAGGCTGGACTGTTTGATTAATATAGCGGTCCCATGCAACAAAATGATTCAAAATCCAATGGGAACGGTCTTTACGGTTCCAACGCCAATAACGAACCCTTACAGGTTCTTGGGAAACATTACGATAATATACATGAACCAACCCCCCTTTGTTCTCTATATCACTTTCAAATTCCTTTACCTTTTCCTTTTCCCATTCTGCTGGACGATAGATTATCTTTTCAATTGCAAGACGCATGGATGATTTTCCTTCTAATTTTGCACCGAGTTGTGCAGTCTGAGCAGTAGCCTTAAAAGTGAAAATGACAACAAGCGATAACAAACACAAAATAATTCTACTCATCATAATTGTCCCTTTCCTATATGTTTTCATTGTTTTTATATTAGAAATAAATGTAGCAATAAATTGTAATATATTCATACCCCTCATTTCCTCTTTTAATTACCCAGAAGTTCATAAATTCATATACACGTAAGACCGAAAATATTCATTTTAAATTTTAAATTCCATACATCAAATTTGCTTATTTTAATTTTATGTAAAATTACTATGACTTTAAGGTCAACGAATGTAATTTAGTTAACAAATATTAAAATAAGATATTCAATAAAACTTTTTTGTAAATAAAACATATATTAAACAAATAAACTGATATTTTTTATGTTAATTTGGTAATTGCCGTAATTTCCGTTTATTTTCAAAATTTTGTTAGTAATTATAGAATTAATATAAATTTTTATTTTATATTACAAAATTTCATATAATAATATAGATGTTATAGAAACAAATTATTAAAAACACCGGGTAAATATAAGATATGCAGTTCTCACTGCGAAATATTCGTAATCGTTTTGCCACTTTTTACAAAAATTTGCCAATAGTTCAGCAGCTTTTTATCCTTTCTTTAGTTCCTACGATAATAGCGTTATTTATAGCCTGCTTTACATTTTACATATTTGACACTGCCTTATTACGGCAAATGCTGGAAGAGGAATTAAGAATTTCAGCTCAACATTTGAGTGAACATATATATCCTTTATTTGAAAAAGGGGAGATACAGGCAGAATTATTTCAACAAGAACTAAATATTTTGAAGCGTAACGAATGGATAACGATGGCTTGCATTTACAATAAGGATGGGAGAATAATTGCACGTTATTTTAAGGAAGGCAAACAACAGGATTTACCTATTAGTCCAAATCAAGTGGGTTTCTATACAAATGATTCTAACTATTTGTGCCTATATTATCCAATTACTCCGTCGAAAGGAACATATTTAATAAAGCAAACAGAATTTACTACGGAACGAGTTCCCATTCTCTTATTAGCCATTACCAAATCCGTATTTTATCACAGGCTTATTGCCTTTAGTAGTGCAACAATCGGTGTTCTACTTTTAGGAATCTTTGTTGCTTTCCTTGTGTCTGTAAAGCTTCACACTATTATTTCAAAGCCAATCACGCATTTATCGAAGTTGGCTCAACATATCTCTCAGGAAAAGGACTATTCGGTACGTGCCTCAAAATTTGCTGACAACGAGATTGGAATTCTCACAGACGAATTTAATGAGATGCTTCACCAGATAGAGATTAAAGAACAATTACTTCGTCAAGCTAACAAAGAATTAGAAGAGAAAATAAAGATTCGGACAACGGAGTTGCAGGACGAAATTGAGGCACATCGTAGAACGTCTGAACTTTTACAGAAAGAGATTGAGGAAAAAATGCGCGCTGAGAAGGCATTGCAAACGGCAAAGGAACAGGCTGAGTTACGAGCCCAAATCAAGAGTGATTTCCTTGCAAATGTGAGTCATGAAATACGGACTCCTATGACAGGGATATTGGGGATGTCCGAACTTTTACTGGATTCGGATTTGTCTGAAACTCAAAAGCGTCAGGTTGAGGTTATACATCGTTCTGGCAAATCATTATTACGTCTAATTGGAGATATCCTTGATTATTCAAAAATTGAAGCGGGACATATTGAAATAGAACCTGTTCCATTTGATTTTCATGTGCTTTGCGAAGATGTTATTGAATTGATGACACCTTTGGCACAGAATAAGGGTATTTCTTTGTACCTACGTTATGCACCAAACTGCCCTAAGAATCTGATAGGTGATGCAGGACGAATACGACAAATTTTAACAAATCTCATTAGCAATGCCATAAAGTTTACACATCACGGTTATGTTCTGCTAATGGTAAAATGTGATGGACTAACAGAAAATAAGGCTGCACTATCGATTACAGTAGAGGATACGGGGATTGGTGCTCCGCATGAGAAGTTAGAGGAAATTTTTGAGAGATACCAGCAAGCAGATGCACTTATTGCAAGGCAATATGGTGGAACAGGATTAGGTCTTGCTATTTGCAAATTACTTATTGACGCGATGGGTGGAACAATTTCTGTTCAAAGCCAAGAAAGGCAAGGTACCACATTTAACATATCATTGATTTTTCCTATGGATATATCAACACCTGTAAAACCTACTCCATCACATAGAGAACATCTACGAGGCGTTAAGGTATTGATTGTCGACCAAAGTCATATAAATCGGTTGATTCTCTTAGAACAATTACAATCGTGGGATATGCAAGCCACTGCCGTCGGTTCCAGTGGAGAAGCATTAAATTGTCTTAGAGAAGAAGCTCAAAAGGGTGATCCTTATCAGATATGTTTGATCGATGACCAGATGCCTGGTATCCAAGGCGAATCATTAGGCCGAATTATCAAACAGGACAATGTGATTAAAGATACTATTCTTGTTTTGCTAACACCGTTTGGGATAAAAGGAGATGCAAATCGTTTATTTGAGCTTGGGTTTTCAGCCTATCTGACACGCCCAATACGGCAGAGTGAGTTGATGGATGCTCTTGCTACGGTATGGTCAGCATATATTAAAGGAGAACCTCCCACGTTAATCACACGACATACTATACTTGAACAGCGAGAGCAAAAGAAAGAAAAACTGTATTTTAATGCTCAGATTCTGCTGGCAGAAGATAATTTTGTTAATCAACAGGTTGCGGTGGAGATACTCAAAGATTTGGGATGCGAGGTTACAATCGCAGTAGATGGGCATGAGGCAGTAGAATGCACAAAACAGAAACGTTTCGATTTAATCTTTATGGACTGTGAAATGCCAAATATTGATGGTTATACCGCCGCTCAGGAAATTCGTCGTATGGAGTCAGGAAATTTCCATGTTCCAATCATTGCACTTACCGCTCATGCGTTACAGGGAGACCGTGAACGATGCTTAAACGCTGGTATGGATGACTATCTCCCTAAACCGATTGAATTAGCTAAAGTAGTAGAGGTCTTAAAAAAATGGTTAAGCAAAGCAAAAGAAGAGGGCATTCAAGACAAAGAAAAACAAGATACACAACATACATTCACAGATATGATTAAAGAAACAGACATATATACATTTCCAACATTCGACCTTAAAAAGGCACTTGAAATTACAGGCGGAAAAATACACACAATTCGAAAAGTTTCTGCTATATTTTTGCAACATTTGCCTGCAAGATTAGAAGAGATACAAAAAGCACATGAAGAAGAAAAATATGATGAGTTAGTACGTCTATTTCACTCATTATCAGGGGCATCAGCAACTATTGGTGCTCGGAGATTAACGTATTTATCTCAAAATATCGAGCAGGAATTGCGTGGCGGAATTTATGATAATCTTAAAGTAGAAATCGAGATGATTCAAAAAGAATTTGGGGAATTAAAGACAATATTAGAGCAAATTCAATGGGATGAAATTGAAATAAATGCATAAATTACCGATACGCCACAGCCACTTAAAAAAACACATTCATAAACCTTCCACTTGTCCTAAAACAACAAAATGTGGCATATTTACTCCTGCATAAAAAAAGGTGACAGAAAGGAATAGAAAACAATGAATGCATACCAAAGACCTACATGGGATGAATATTTCATGGAAGTTGCACGCACGATTGCCAAACGTGCTACATGTGACCGTGGACGAAGCGGATGTGTCATAGCCAAAGATAAACAAATACTTGTAACAGGATATGTCGGCTCCCCTGTGGGATTCCCTCATTGTGACGATGTGGGACATCAGATGAAGAAAGTTATTCATGAAGATGGAACGGTAACCCAGCATTGTGTTCGCACAGTACATGCAGAACAAAATGCCATCTGTCAGGCGGCGAAATTAGGAATTAGTATTCAAGGCGGAACTTTATACTGTAAGATGACACCTTGTCGCACCTGTGCTATGCTAATAATCAACTGTGGTATAACCCGTGTTGTCTGTGAAAAGCGATACCATGCAGGAACTGAATCAGAAGAGATGTTCCGACAGGCAGGTATTCAACTTGAATATGTCTACCCCGACGAAGTCGAATCCTATAATAATCAATAAAATCACCAGAAACGTATTTGTCAAATACATTTTACACTTGAAAAATAAAAAAAATATAAATTAAAAGAAATAACAATATTCGGCTCCGTTGCGAGAGGAGAAAAAAAGTGATGTGGATGTTATAGTTAAATTTTAAAAACTCTCGATATTGTTTGTTGATTGACTTAAAAGACCATCTGAAAAAACTACTTCACAGAAAAATTGACCTTGTGCGTAATTCTGCTATAAGACGTGAAATTAAAGAGCAAATATTGGAATAGAAAATATTAATATGAATATAGGTTTTACCAGTTAAATACGCTTATTTTCGCGGGCGGATTTGCTAACTTTGGCAAGGGTATCTACGAGATAATCGAGGGCTTCATGGGTCAATCGTGGGTGAACAGGTAGTGTTACTAATGTTCGTGCTAATTCTTCAGCAACGGGAAATTGACCTCGCTTAAAACCTCGTTTCTGGAAAGCGGTGCTCCAATGTAACGGAATGTAGTGAATACCCAATTTGATGTTATACTTTTCTTTCATAATCCATAATAAATCTTCTTTGGACATCCCAAATTCTTCGGGGATAATTCGAATGGGATATAAATGGAAAACATGAGTACGGTCTGAAGGGACTTTGGGCGTAATAATCCCAGGAATCGTTTTCAATGCTTGCGTTAAGTATTCTGCATTTTCCTGTCGTTTTCTGTTCAGAGCATCCAACTTCTTCAGTTGTATAATTCCTACTCCTGCCTGAATATCAGTCATTCGAAAATTGTAGGCACAGTCGTCAAAGTCCTGCCACCAGAATTTTTTGCCCTTTGGAAATTTATTTTCATCCAGCAAACAATATTTTGTAGTTGGAGCATAAACCCGCGTCGCATGAGAGCGATACAGAGAGACACGTTCAAACAATTCAGGGTCTGATGTGGTAACCATTCCCCCTTCACCTAAAGTAGAAATATTCTTTTGTTCATGGAAACTGAAACAACCCAAAGCCCCAATATTCCCTGTTTTCTTTCCTTTATATTCTGCTCCGATTGCATGGCATGCATCCTCTACTATCGAAAAGTTATACTTCTCTGCTAATTTAAGTAATGGATCCATATCTACAGGCAAACCATATAAATGAACTGGTGCTACTACCTTTGTATTCTCCGTCAGTTTCTCTTCAACCTTCGAGATATCCATGTTGTACGTTTCAATATCTACATCCACAAAGTCCACTTCTGCCCCCAATGTAACTGCAGAAGCAGGAGTTGCAATCCATGTAATCGGTGTCGTAAGCACACGAACCCCCGAACGCACTCCAAGTGCAAGCATAGATAAAAATAGAGATGCGGTTCCATTGGAGACTGTGCGAGCATATTGGCAACCAATATACTTTGCGAATTCTTTTTCAAATTCCAAACAATACTCACTACACGTGGGTGCTTTTTCGCGAAGAATTCGCAATACCATTTCTTCTTCTTCAGCCCCATACACTGTACCAAACCTAATTTCCAAATCGTGAGGTGCCATTATTTTATCCTTTCGTTATAAAAGTTTTAACAAGTCTCATTCCATCCGCAATACCACAAAAAGGAGTCTTTAACACAGATTTTGCAAGAGCGTTGGATAATGAAGCATCTTTAGGACGCGGAGCCCTTAATGAATCTGTAATAATATGTGGATGAATTAATGTTTCATCCCAATTCATTTCCCGTGCAATAATTTTTGCCATATCATAACGAGAACTTCTTTCATTTCCCGCTAAATGTATTACCCCTTCAAATGTATTTTGAGCCAATTCAATCAACGCTTTGCCGACAGTAATAACATCAATAGGGGTTCTAAATTCGTCTTTTGGCATAGGAATTGGTTTCCCCTCCGCTATTTTCTTCTGCATTCGTGCAAGGAATGAATTACCTACACCTAAAATCGGGAAACCCATCACAAGAGATAATCTGGCAATAACACACGATATCTTTGCCTGTGATACATCGTATTCCGCCTGAACCTTTGTTTTTGCATAGTGGTTCAAAGGAGACGGGGTATCATTTTCTGTATACATTCCTTTTTTCCCATCAAACACTGTGTCCGTAGAGCAATAAATAAAGCGACTGGACAACTGTTCTGCAGATTTTAACAAGGCACGTGTTAAACCCACATTGACTTCCCATGCAAGGTTAGGTTGTTTTTCACATTCATCAATATCAGCCATAGCAGAAGTATGGATAATTACATTCGGTTGAATTTCTAAGACAATATTTGCCCATGCATCTTTATCATTGGTTGTAACTTTCATCCATCGAATATATTCAGGCAATGCTTCTGGTTTATCCTGTCTGGAAAGTGCATATGTCTCTATATCATTCGGAATCTGACGTAAAATGCTACCAGCAACAAAACCACTTCCACCTGTAATAAGGAGTTTCATATCATCTTTCCCTATATTGTACTGCTTTTACTCTTGTATTAGTAGGATAAATATCGAAATTCTTGCATATTTTGGATTTGTTTCACAAATGGTTCGATTTCTGATTTTACCAACGGTGCTATGGCTATAGCGGGTTTGTATGCTCCAAATTGAGCACGAAGTAAACCAATTTGGTAGGTATTGTCTTTTCTGGCAATTGTCGCATTTCTTACCTGAAATTCAACACCTGTTTCTTTTATTAAGTAGGTAACCAATCCATTTCCTTCTGCAATAGAAGTTGCCACGAACCGCGAATCTATGTTTGTAGGTATCGCCAATTCCACAAATTCACCTGCCTTTAATAGCCCCTTATGCGAATAAGTATCGCCTCCGATGATAATCCCTGGATTTATTGTAAACGGTTCAGATTTGTCCATTTTTATTTGTAATTGTTCTACTCGCACACCCTCACCTGTATTTCGAAAGACACTCTCTGCGGAAATGAGTAATTGCAAATCACTATTTTCATTTGTATTAACCGTTTCGACATTCGAAAACTCTGGAACCTCAAATTTTGAAAAGACATCATTATATCCCTTCTCAAGCAGGGAAACATCCTCTTTCTTTTCCAAGAGTAAGGTTCCATTACTTTGATAAATTCTCCAAACAATATACACCTCTGTATTTGTAGAATGAGCATACGCTCGTAAATGTGCAACATACTTCTCTTTAGGAGCGGTAGGATAATACGCAAATTGAGCATCCCCTCTCCGTGGAGTCATCACACCTGTATAATTATCCCCTGACGAAAGGAACAAACCTGGGTTATCCCATTGCCATTTCATTTCTTTTTTATTCTCATATGCAACGATGTCTATTGCTGGCAACATTTTCCCACCGGAAGGTCGTTCTCCATAAGCAGTCATGTCCAAATTTTCATTAAACCACACATCATCAACACCCATGAAATACACCTGAGTCTGAACATCTTTACCAATATAATGTCTATACATCGGTGTCTTTTGTCCATTACGACTTAGTCCAACGCCATAAGCAATAGAGGATGGCTTGTTCCTATCATAGGAAGTAGAAATTGGAATATGAAGATTTAAGTGTTGATATGTTGGGTCTATCTCATCAAAAAACTTTTTATCCGAACTACACCATGCACGAATGTAGATGCCTTCCTTACTTATTTCAAAATAAATACCTCCAATGCGTTCACCTCCAAATGGTTCCTTTGGAGGAAAACCTCCGAACCTTCCATTTGACACGAACCATTTCTGCCACCGAGGAAGAATTTCCCATGTATGGTTATGCCCATGCATCCAGAGGATAATCTGAGAATGCTCACGAAGTAAAGATATGACCTCTTCTGAGTTAGCAACCATCCGATAGCCAGTATCATCGTGCGGACATGTTGTCCCTTTAAGGGCATTGTGACTGAGGATTATAGTTGTCTCGTCCTTATGGGCTTTCAGGTCTAATCGAACCCACTCTAATGCTTCCCGAGAAACATAATTAGCACCCATCATTTGGGGTAAAGATATAAAATGAATTCCCCTCAAGCTAAAGCTGTAATAAGGTCTGCATGGTAAACTACCCAAGCATGCGGAACGGTATTCCCTGTTTTCACGGTTGTTGTGAGAAATCTCATGATTGCCAGGCACATAAAAAAGGGGCACCACTCCACAACCTTCCGAAACAACCTGTATCCATTCCGCCAAGTTTTCTATTTTTGCGGTATTATGATGAGCATCCCCTGTATCAATCAGTAAATTTAAATTAGGGAAAGTATTTAGGATATTCTTCATATTTTCCTTTAACACTTCTACAGATGGCTGTTTAGGATTATCCCAACCAAAATGGGCATCCGAAATAATAAAACCTTTAAGATTTGCCTCTTCTCTTCCTGTATCAGTATAAGCGGAACGAATAAAAGCCAGAGGACCTATAGAAGCCAAAATACATGAGGTTGAAAGAAAATCACGCCTCGATAAAAAGGTCTTCGTCATTATAAATTCCTTTACAATTATAGGGCTAATTTTTTATTAATTAAACCCCATAAAAATATATTTGTTACAATTATCCATAAATATATTTAGTTGCGTGTCCATATCGTCAGGTTTTTTAAATCTCTCGGCTTCTCGGGTAATAGAGTAATTGCCAAAACATAAGCAATAATGAAGATGATAATATTTCCTGTCAAACCTGCGTAATAAGTATCCATCGGCTGAGCAAGGAATTTACTCACACCTTCAGACAAACCCCAGCTCATAAACAAATCTTTTGTAATCAATTTTAATTCTATTAGGGCAATATAGGTTGAAAACAAAACAGTAATAATGATACCCACAAAAACTGCCCTCCCATCTCCACGTTTGGTCATGAAACCTAAGACATACAGTCCCAAAAGTCCTCCACCTGTAATTGATGCGAGTTTTGTTGCGGTATCCTGTAATGTTTTACTTTCTGCTATTAAAAGAAGGAAAGCCCCTCCAATCATAATCAAAGAACTAATGATGGATATTGTTTTTGCCGCCCATACATAATGCTGGTCTGAACGCCCTTTTACAAAGTGTCGTTTGTAAATATCCACAATACTTACTGCCGAGATAGCATTAATACTGGAAGACAGGGAAGACATCGCTGCAGCAAGAACACCTGCAATCACCAATCCTGAAAGTCCCGTCGGTAATACATTAATTACAAAATAGGGTAATATCTGTTCCGCCTTTGCCTGTCCTGTCAACATTGCATGAGCCTGTGCGTCTGGAAAAATCTTGTAATATACATACAGACTTGTACCAAGGAACATAAAAAAGCCCCAGGTTGGCACACTACATAGACAGCAAATCCATATAGCACTAAAAGCGTCTTTTTCACTCTTTGTTGCAACATATTTTTGTATTACATTCTGATTACTACTATATTCCGTCAACCACTGGGCAACTCCCATTATAAGGAGCATGAGAATCGTCTTTTCTGATAGCGAAAAGCCCCATTTTGCAGGTTCTAAAGCACCTGTTGCAGGGTTTAAATCTCCTAACATAAATTTCCCATCTGCCATGGCTTCATGAAGTACCGTCCCCAGTCCGCCAGGGATACTATATAAGACCATTCCTAAACATACAAAGCCACCTGCCCATAATAGAAATGATTGTATAAAGTCTGTCCAGATAACTGCCTCAATACCACCCAACACAGTGTAAAAGGATGTAACAATTCCCCCGATAAGCACACATAAATACGGATTTAAGTGCGTCATCTCATAGACAAGTAAACTCACAAGATACAGGATTAAACTAATCCGAATTAATTGCCCAATAACAAATGCAGTGGCCGCATAAGCACGGGTACCAGGTCCAAACCGCCCTTCAAGATATTCAAAAGCGGATACAATCCCTGCTTTACGGTAAAACGGTAGAAATATCAAACTGGCTAAATATACACCAACTGGAAGCATTAAACATAATAAAAAGCGTAAATATGCTGTTTTATATGCATCTGCTGGATAGGCAACGAAAGTAATGGAACTGATACTCGTAGCAAACATAGACAAGCCTATAAGCCAGCCTGGGTAAGACCTACCCCCAAGAAAATAGCCTTCCGTACTTTTTCCACGATGGGCAAATAAAGGTCCCATTGCTGCCATGGACAAAAAATAAATTATTAGGACACACCAATCAATTAATGTAAATTGAGACATTTATCTTTCCTTTATTCATTACTTTTATGTACTCATTGGACAATACAACACTCTATTGAACACATTTTGCTATCCTTTAACTTTACATATCTCTATGTCTTTATAGCAAATAGAGTTAATACCGTTTCAACTACTGTATATTCCTATTTCCCGTTCAGTTACTTGTCCTTATTCGGTAAGCATCTCTATTGGGAGTACGTTTATCTGGCGTACTTTGTAGTTTGGGAAAAGGATAATAATCAATATAATATTTCCACTGGGAAAGTTGTATTTCAAGGTAGGTTAATATCCATTTTATTTCTTCATCTGACAAATATGACCCAACAACATCATTTAAAGAGGCAGGATAATTCCCGTTATTTATCCGGTATTTTTCCAATAATACTTTTATAATAGACCCATATATTGCAGATAAAACTGTATTTCGTTGCCTCAAAATACTTTCCCAGAGTTCCCCAGAATTAAACAACCAATGGAAATGATATAAATTATATTTTGCATTATTCATTCTTATCTCTTCTATTGCCTCACTCATTTTTCCTTGTTTATATAATACCGCTTTTTCAACATCTTCCCATGTTGATGCCTCAAAAGTTTTTCCATACTTCTCTAATAGACGAGCAGTATTGGTGTATGCAAAAAAGACTTTAAATGAATTTTGGATTCCATTTATTGGATTTTGGTCAGTCAAACCTTCATTATAACTGACAAATGCTGACTCAAGTTCAAAAATATATCTTAAGTATACTGATCTGAAATCTATCGATTTAACCGACTCTTTTGTCTCTATCAATAAACATAATAAATCATTATAAAAAGAGTCAGGTAAACCAGGATAAGATAGTATTGTATCTACAACATATAAAAATTGTAATGATACTTGATTATCTATAGAATATACCCCCAACCTATAAATTAAATAATGGAATCCCTGTATCCATTCTAAGGCTGAATCATAGTCTCCTTGCTCTAAATAGATAAGGATGTTTGCCAACTCAATGAGCAGTATCTCATAATCAAATAGGTTAATAAATTTACCTTCTTTCATAACAAAATAAGGTATAACATACTTACTTTGATTGGCTTTCTTGATATTATCTAAAACAGAGTGAGAATGCTGTAAGAGATCCTCTTTCCAATTATGCTCTGGATAAATAGCAATGCCTCCTATTTGTTTTGCTATCTCTCCTATGGATTTTCCTTGGGGATTAGGATTTGCAGGAATATTGAACCAATCTGTATGTTTTGAATATGAATCAAATTCTCCTAAAATACATTTTTCACTGACTAAAAGTTTGTAATAGCGAAGATATTCCACCACATCCATTATGATATCTTTACTATCCATTTGTTCAAGGACATATTTGTCTGTAATATCAGAAATAAATTGTTTCCATTTCATTGTGCGGAAATACCCACGAGTAAGTCTCTCTGCGAGGTTGTTTGCAGCAACGTAATACACATATCCATTTTCAGAAGAACGTGTTCTTCTGATTATATTATCATATTCAAAACAAATCGGTGGTGCAGCAAAATACTCTTTTACAATAAACAGGATAATGAGTGGAAGCACCAAAATAACTATAAGCAGGATTAAAACACTTCGAAAAGACCGTAATCCTTTCTTTTTAGAACTAAACATAGTTACTTTACCTATATATTTGTAAGTGAATTATTTGACAATTACACAACGATAAACGATTAACAATATATCATATTTGACTACACTTACTTATGTTGTGAAAACAACCATTGAGGAAGTTCTATCTCTTCATAAGCCTTAACCCAACTATTATGTTTCACTCCCGGATATTCAGTGTACTTTATTTTTGTTCCGCCAGCATCCACTATCTTTTTAACAAAATCTCGAGTGCATTCCACGGGAACAACATCATCATCTGCACCATGAAATGCCCATATTGGCATTTCCTTTAGTATTTGAATCCTCTGCGTTACTTCCTCCGGTGTTTCGTCCGGAATATCTTCTCTCCCTAATCTCTGTTTAATAAATGATAATTCACCACCACCACAGATAGGCACTAATGCAGAAAATAAATCTGCACGTTTCGCACCATAAATCCACGTTCCGAAACCACCCATAGATAATCCCGTCAGATATATTCTTTTATCATCAATGTTATATTCTTTTCGCGTTTTTTCAACACACATATCAATATCATCCACCATTTCGTTATAAAATCTACCTGCAGGACATTGAGGGAATACTACTATGGCATTCCACCGTTCTGGATGCCGTCGAATTGAAGTAGCAAGCCCTACTTCTGTTTGCAACAATCCATTTTGACCACGTTCACCTGCTCCATGGAGAAATAAAATCATAGGTATTTTAGTATCAGGCTGATAACCATACGGGACATATACAACATATCTTTTCATTAATTTACCGTTATCCAGAGTCTTATTAATAAAACCTGTACACATTCCCGCTTTCTGCCTATACAACATCTGCTCCTTGCAATGAGCACAACCTATCGAAAATATTAGAACAGTTAAAACTACAGCATAGAAACAATACAACGACAATCTTCTTCTGAATGTAATTTTTGGCAAAATAATAAAACTCATCTAATAATCTCCTTTATCCTGGGAATATTCAAAATGTAACGTAATTTGAACTAATTATGTATTTACTATATAATGTTATGTTTACCTGGTGCAAGGAAATAAGTTTATAAAGGCGTGCATTGATGAGGTATAGTATTTCTCTCCTATCTGTATTTGAAGGCATGGATCAAACGGCTTTTAATATGGCATTAGAACTTCTTGCAAATAGCCGTGGTGGTCTGACATCTCATTATTTAGCGAATCGACTTGAAATAACGGAAGAAACCGTAAATTACCTTTACAAAAAATACCCAAAACTCTTCTTTTTCGATTTAAATCGAATAAAAATTGTTCCAGAATCGCTTCCACTCATAATAAGAGTTCGCAACAACTTAAATAGTCATGGAGATATTGTATCTATATTTAAGGCGATACAGGAACTGTCAAACGCAGAACGTAGAGAATTAGAACAGAAACTGCGAGTAAATCGTGTAGTAGGCTGGAGTTCGTTGGCTCATGATTTGGTATCAAAGATTTACAAAACACCAGATTCTGTTCTTGAATATGTTGCAAGTGGATTTTTTTCAGACTTAGCCAAAGAAATTTTTGATTTCGTCTGGCAAAACAAAATGGGAATATTGCCCATATCCCAAATACGTCAGAAGTTTTCAAATTACAGCAATTCAGAAATAGAAGATTCCCTCGAAGAACTATTAAATCAGTTCGTTCTTTTTGAACTGTTCCGTTTCAACGGACAAAATAAGTTGAACCGACACATTGCCATTCTGGCTGAAATCCGACATCACAAGGAAAAAATAAAAAATCTGAAAGAGCACTTTAAGCAGGCGATGGAGCCAGCCAAAGTTAGACCAACCAAAATTATAAATTATGGAATTCAGTTAGCAGAAAAAATGTCGAAGCTCCTTGCCGATATTGCAGTGACACCTCTCCATTTAACTCCCTCTGGTCAGATTTCAAAAACAGATAGCCAACGTGTTTATCAAGACGATTCAGCAGATACTGGGGTCTCAGTACATTCATACTTATGGATGGCTGGGGAATTAGGATGGACTGCTCAGGTAGATGACACAATACGTGTTGCTAATCTCGAAGAAGTATCGAAATTAACACTCCTTGAAAGGCAGAAAGCCATCGTTAACCTAATGAAAAAACATAGAACCGATTTACTTGCCTCTGTGATAAATACAGAATTAAGAGCCCTGAAACCTCAGACATGGTATTCTCTTAAAGAATTTTCACAACGGGTCGTTTCTCTTTATTTAGATTCATCAAAATACCATATTGTTGAAAAATTAGATGCATGGAGATATGAGCCTGAAAGTCAGGAATATGATGTAGAAGGATGTATGCTTACAATCAAAGGGTTGTATCATTGGAGTGGCATTGTTGAAATAGGCACAGTAAAGGAAAATACTTATATAAAAATTAATGATTTGGGAGAATATCTTCTATCAAATGAGGAACCCTCAGAAAAGCTTAAAAAACAATACTCCCGTAAAAATGAAATTATAGTCCAGCCTAATTTTGAGATTATCGCTCCAACTGTAGAAACAGACCCTATAAAATTAGTTTGGATTGAACTATTTACAGAAAAGAAGAGTTCTGCGGGGCCTGTAACTATCTACAAATTGACCAAAGAATCATTTTTACGGGGACTTCAAAGAGGTGCAGACCACAATTATTTTATTCAGTCATTAATACAACTGGCACGTAATCAACATATTCCAGATATTCTGATTTCAACAATTGAAGATTGGTCGCATACCGCAAAGCGTGTTAAGATTCGCCCCGTTATCCTAATTGAAACGAGTGATTCTGTTGTCATTGCAGACTTACTCCACAGGAAACGGCTCTCTAATATTTTTCATCACGTATCTGAAAATCAAATGCTCTATGCCAAAGGTAAACTCCTAAAAGAAATAAAAACACTCCTCGAAAAAGAAGGCTTTGTTGTAGAGTAGATATTTATTGAAATAGCCCTAACTTTTACGAATACATTTTAGTAATTCGTTCTTTAATCGCTCTTGGAGTTGCTTATGGAGTTGCAAATTTTCGGGTCGATTTGTTGGCACTTCAATTAACGTAGAACCTTCTTTGTTTATCGCCTCACTATATATCTTTTTAAACTCTTCAGGTGCATCAGTAATTGCATAATGAATCCCAAACATTTTTGCACCTGCTTCAAAATGATATCCATGTGGTACACCAAAATAGCGTTCGAATGTTTCAGGGTATGCTGAAATAGGTAGGAATGAAAAGATACCTCCTCCATCATTATTGATAACTATCAAAATAACTTTTACACCTTTGGTTGTTAACAATGACAAAGAATTCAGGTCATGAATTGCAGATAAATCACCAATAACAGAGGTAACTATCCGTTTCCTTGCGAATGAGATGCCTGCGGATGTTGCAATAGTCCCATCAATCCCACTTGCACCACGATTTGCTAAAACTAATCCATCAGACCCTGAGTTGGAACCATACATGTCGGCGTCGCGGATAGGCATACTGTTCCCTAAAAACAAATCGGTATTTTCAGGTTTCCACATGGAGATATATCGTGCAACGGTTATTTCATTTAACACATTTTGTTCTGATGTCCATTCTTCAACAATATTCTCTAAACAATTTGACCATTCTACTGTCTCTAATCCCCATGGATAAATATCTCGCCGACTCATCGCAGGTGCTAACCACGCACAAAAAGAAGTAATATCCGTTTCAAAACGATGCGAGACGCGATGTATAGGGTCTGTTCTTAACGGGTGGTCTGCAACCAACATATATTCAGGACGTTTCCTCTCCAAAAATTCTAATAGCCTTTTTGAGGTGATTGTCCCGCCAATATGCAAAACAAAGCGTGGATTGAATCGTTCATAAAATTCGGGTAAGAGTAACATTTGGTCATAATAAGGGACGGAAAATTCTGTTTTTCTACTCAATCGTAAACCAGATGTAACATCTGCAAAAACAGGCCAATGTAATGCTTTTGCCAGATTATATGCGGACTTAATTTCCTGCTCTTTCCTTAATTCGCCAATAACCAGGAGACCTTCTCGTACTGTTTCCATCTTTCCCAAAACAAAGATCTCTTGTTCAGTGGTTAGCCTTGTCTCTGGAAGGTTCCATTGTGTAAATGGCTTCTTATTTGCAAGCCATATATCCACTGGTTTCATATAATCCTTCGGAACATCTCCTTCTATAACTATCGGTTCTAATGGTTCACGGAACATACAATTAATATGAACAGGACCTGATGGTGCACGACAGGCACGATAAACTGCCTGTCCACCTGTAGTTAGAACTACTGCTGGAGAAATAGCAGAATCAGGGCAAGGCAGAGTAAACGACCAACGCACATAAGCCCCAAAAATATTTACCTGTTCGATTGCCTGATTTGCACCACATTGAAGTAACTCGGGAGGACGGTCTGCTGTGAGAATAATAAGTGGTATCCGTGCTAAAAATGCCTCTACAACAGCAGGATAATAATTTGCCACAGCAGTACCTGAGGTGCAGATAAGGGCTACTGGTTTACCAACTGCTTTTGCCCAACCTAAGGCATAAAACCCTGTTCCACGCTCATCTACATGCACATGGTGGACCACATCCTTTTGTTCTGATACTGCAAGTGCCAATGGCGTAGACCGTGAACCAGGGGAAATACAATAACCACAGATACCATTTCTGTTTAATTCTTCAATTAATAATCGTGCCCATAAATGGTTCATATTCGGTGCTTCAAGGATATGTTTCATATAGCATCTCCAACATTATGATTATTTCTGGACTTGACTATTTTCACAAACCAAGACATTAATGTATCCCTTAATCTTACTTTCAAGTTCGTACCATTCAGATTCAGGTTGTGAACCAATCACGATTCCTGCTCCTGAATATAGGGAGATGTGATTGCCTTGAACTAAAGCGGAACGTATCCCTACACAAAATTCTGCTGAGTCATAAGAAATCCAACCAACAGGTCCTGTATAAATACCACGATCTATTGGTTCTTCTCTTTTTATCCATTCTAATGCAGAACTTTTTGGGTAACCTCCAATTGCTGGGGTTGGATGTAGTAATTCTAAAATATCACTATCAGTCACTGAGGCTCTTAATATTCCTCGAAAATACGTATATAAGTGATGCACCGTTGATAAAGTAATAACCTGAGGCTTTACATCATATTCATAATTACAACACAGCTGTTCCATATTATTTTTAAGCATATTAACAACAATCTCGTGTTCCATTCGCTCCTTCTTATTAGTTAATAGCACGGACTTCAATTGTAAATCTTCATCTTCATTTTTACCACGTGGAATCGTTCCTGCTAATGCCTCCGTCTCCATATACGTGCTAACACGATAGTAAAGACGCTCCGGAGAAACACCGATGAATCCTCTATCAGGTGAAGGATTGAAACAAAAATGATAACATCGAAAGGCATCTTTTGATACCTTTCTAAGAATAGAGACGGGATCCAAGTAACGGTTTGACTCAAACGTAGATTCTCTTGCTAATACCACTTTTTCAAAAGAACCTCTGTCAATGGCTATTAATGCCCTGTTAACCAATTCAGTCCATTCATGTTTCGAAGGACAATCAATGCGGTTAAAAAATATATAAGGCTCTGATTCTTCACACAACGACTCATTAAGTAACCATACCTTTAAGCATTTCAGCATATCGAGAAATTGTTCTAATTCAAATGATGCATCTCCACCAACAATATTAGCAACAAGTCTCGTTCCAGAATTGTCTCGGAATAGTTCAACCCGAGGAACGACAAAACGATATGCCCGAAATACTTTCCATCGTTTCCCTCTACTATCTAACGGCTGAAACTTAGACCCGCCATAATATCGAAGTGTTGGTGATTTCAATGATATCTTTTCTTGAAGTTTACTAAATACTTCATTATATGAAAAACTGTATGTTTCTTCTTTTGATACAACAACATCCGCTTCACCCCAGCCAGCCATTTCAAATGTATTATCTCGTGAAGACCAATAATATCTTCCTATATGTTGTATCGAACATAATTCTTCTAACAAATCATAATCATCAACATACACTTCATATCTGTTTATTTTACCTTTATCGGTACTACAGGAACGAAGTGCATCCGCCACTTTCTCAATAAGGTTAAATGAACTTTGAAACTTTGACAAATTAACAAGTAGATTGTTATTCACAGAAGTAAATTAAACATTAAATTTTTGGAATACAAATTGAATTAAAAAGTATGTCAGATTTTATTCAAAAGGATAAAACTATCGCAAACCAGATAAAAAGATTATAAGACATAAAGTTATACATTGAGAACAAGAACACATATTTAGTATTCTTTATTGCTATAATTTTGCCATTTCTTTTTTTGTGCCTATATATAAGGAATGTTTCATGAAAAGAGTAATAATCACCTTGATAAAATTTATTATTACTTTTGGACTATTTGTATTGCTTTTCTGGCCTGAAACTTTTGGTCTATCACCTAACACCTTCGGAGGAATAAAACCATCTTCTTTGATAAACGAAATCCGTTCTTTAAATCCATCTCATGCTATCCCTTGGATATTATTTGCACTATTTATACGGCTTGGTGGGATCATGTGTGGAGTTATTCGATGGAAAATACTTTTGAATGGCCAAAATCTATATATACCATTTTCATATATGACCCAAAGTTGGTTTATCGGCCGTACCATTGGTATTTTTTTACCCAGCACCATTGGTTTAGATGGGTACCGTCTATATGATTCTGTCCGTTACACGGGGGATATTGTTCGCTGTACTACTGTTATTTTCATCGAGAAAATTATTGGGTTTATATCATTAACAACCCTTGTCTTTTTGACTTTCCCTTTGGGTTTTCGATTATTGAAATTTAATACGTTAATATTACTTATCATTCTCCTTATATTGGGTTTATCTGTCTTCTTCTTCCTGTCATTACTTATTCAACCTTATATCATTCAATTCATTTTGTACTCCATTCCTGTGCCTCAGAAAGTAAAGAATCTCCTAAACCGTTTAGGCTCGTCTGCAACTGCCTATGCAGGCCATAGAAAATATCTCCTCTTAGCAATCTTATGCGGACTGGCTGTTCATTTAAGCGCCTGTTTTATGTATTTTGGGACTATGATGGCTCTTCGTTCTGAGAATACCAGCCTTTGGGATGTTTTATTTGCAAGTCCGTTAATGATTTATGGAACGGTATTAGGACCTTCTATTGGAGGGGAAGGTATCCGCGAAATTGTGTTTGCAACCTTGCTGGGTGGAAAAGAAAACACATTAAAAGTCGTTGCTTTTGCTCATTTAGGATGGTGGATTGGTGATGTAGTTCCATTCCTGATTGGTTTACCTTTCCTCATTTTCCGCAAGCGACCTCAAAAAGAAGAGATTCAAAGACAAATGCAAAACATTCATCAGAGCCATCAAATTACAGACACCTTCTCTGCCGAAATTAATGTAGATGAATATCACATCATTAGAAACCAAATTGTAGTCAATATAATAGCAAGTATATTGGGTAGCGTTACTGCTGGTAGTATGTGCGGTCTATGTGAGTCTTTATGGATAACGCATATAATACCCAACTTAAAGGAATACCAATTATTGTGGTGGAGTCCGTTAATCTACGGGATTGCTTCCATAGCAATTGGTATCTCCGTAGGTATTTTTATATGTTCATGGATACCTTTGCTAATTCGTAGTTTTCCATCTTCCGCCTTTTCTTACTCCATTTCATTTTTTGCTACATTGTTATCTTTAGGCCTTTTTCTTATACTTTGGAGGTACTATAGAGATATTCTCTTTCAAAAACCCACTTCTTACATAACATATCTACCTATATCCCTTTACTCCCTCGGGGGTATGATTATTATCTCTACAATTTTATACACCATGAGTTTTTATCTCCTAAAAATGTTTAGGAAAACTATAATCCTTGTTTCACTTATATTAGCCATAATACCTACATTATTAGGATTCTGTATTCCTGTATTATTTTCATTAAAAACTGAAACCCATCCTATATCCTTAGCTAAAGCCCCTCAAAATGCTCCTAACATTATTTTAATAATTGCAGATGCTCTTCGTGCTGATTATCTACCTATGTATAACCCATCTATAGAAACAGTCACACCTACATTAAATCATTTCGTTGAACAGTCCATTCTATTTATGGATTGCAGTGCTCAAGCTTCATGGACAAAACCTTCTTTTGCGTCAATTTATACTGGCACAATACCTTCCAGACATCATGCCACTTCAAAAAATGCCGTGATTAATCCAGAACTTCCGACTCTCGCAGAAGTTCTTTTTCAACATGGGTACTATACAAAAGGATATGCAAATAATCCTAATGTCTATTCTATCTTTGGATTTGATAAAGGCTTTGTTGAATATACAGAACTTGAAGCGAAACGTGTGCTCTTTGCGAAGGCATCCAGCTCAAAATTGACGATATATGAAATCTTACGTCGTGTCCATGGAAAAATCTACACAACCTTTTCGAAACTATTAAAGCGTCCTCCCGATATAAAAGGATATTACCAACCTGCAGAAGCAGTAACATCCGAAGCAGTCCATTGGTTAAATAATCGCCCTTATAAAGAAAATCCGTTCTACCTCGTTTTACATTATATGGATACGCATGACCCTTATTTGAATAGAAATAATTCTACGTTTTTTGCTCGGGCTCTTCTTGGTAACACACCTAAAAGTGCTCTAACACCACCTATGAGAGAAGCATACATTAGTGAGATTGAACATTTAGATAAACATTTAGGAACTCTTTTTAATGAATTAAGTAAACTTGGCTTAGATGAAAACACATACATTATTTTTACTGCAGACCATGGAGAAGAATTTGAAGACCATAATGGCTGGTGGCATGGTTTTACTCTATATCAAGAGATGTTACATGTCCCATTAATCATCAAGGTTCCCAAAACAAACCTCAACAACGCACCTGTAAACAAAAGGATATCTTCGTTAGTACGGCTTATTGATATTCCCCCGACAATTCTTGAAGTTGCTGGGATTGAATCTCCAAATACTTTTGAAGGGAAGTCGTTATTAACTCAAGGAGGTGATATTGCTGAATCAGATAACAACATTTATACATGGGCAGAAAATGAAATAGAGGGACAAATTATGCAATCAGTTCGCAACCAACAATTTAAACTTATCCTATCAAACCCCGAAAATCCCCGTGGATTAAAACCAGAAGAATTATACGACCTGAATAATGATTCAAAAGAACTACAGAACCTATCTCATATTCCTGATTTCAAACAAATAAAGGATAGTCTCATGAATATTATCAATGAAATAAAAAATAGTGGCTCTACAAACAACATTACTTCCCAGCCAAAACAGGTTTCATTGCCAACAGAATTACAAGAAAAACTCAAAGCAATCGGCTATATGGAATAGGACTATATAGAGCAATGAATCAAAAACCTCATTAATTCCCGTTATTTAAAAATATGAAAAAGGAAAACAGAAAATACCCTCCGTAAAAAAATAGATAGTATCATTAAAACCGCTATTATTATGACAACCCATCTTTCCTTATAGGATAGTCTTGGCTTCATAGATAACAAATACTCATAACTTAATTGCATGCTTACATTTACTTCGTATCTCCTCGGGACACTGATCTATATATTGACAACAATGCTCTGATGAATTCCCTACTATTTCGCACGCCTTTGCACTTCGCTCACCTAATCGACGTTTTGCTAAAAGGTGAATACACACCCATGCACATCCGAACGTCGAAGTTAAAATAATTGTTAATAACAAGGTATATATAATGTTCATAAAGCTTCCTTTTAAATAAAAACAACAAAATGATTAAAATACTTTCCAATTATAGCATTGACACACAAATAGAATCAGGCGGGATATTAGATTTTTTTATTTGATAACCATAAAAACCGATCTTTTATGACAGTAAAAATTAAGAAATTTATTTTTCCTCCTCAATATAGATATAAACATAAACGTATTCGACAATCGGATTATTGAAAATAGAATTAAATGAAAATTCTAAAATACTAAGATAAATACCAGGTTTTAACTTCGATACTTTATTTTCGTCAAGTGCAACCATAAGTTCAAATGGGGTCTGGTTCTCAAAAATAATTCGGTCTTTTTCATCTGGTATTTCTATATCCTCATAATAATTCCCTTCTGCCACTTTAAAATCCCATTTTAATCCGACGTTAGTCGGTCTATGACTTCCCCCGATATTATAAAGATAAAAAGTGATTGCACCACCTCTGTTTAGTGAAATTTCATTACCATCACCCATTGCAGGGTCACTCACAATTTTAGGATATGGATTTGATGTCATAAAAGATGGATTATTTACTATTTCGAACAAGTTAGGATGAGTAAAGTATTTTGAATCTGGATGTTCAGATATTTTCGGGTCTATAACATTGAATTCCAAATTAAATTCCTGAGTAACATTATCAAAATGCAACACACACAAAGGCCCAAACGCACCATAAGGTAATGGGGTATTCGTTGGTGAAGAGAAAGTAAAAATAGTTCCTGCTTGTGAAAAAGTCCAATCAGAAATAATTCCACCTTGGGCAGGTGTAGGTTGTGATACAGACATTGTCATCCCTGCATTTCCCCCTGTTGTATTTACAGAGAACTGAAGTCTTGTAATATTTCTTGGCATATAATCAGAATATACGACGACATCAACAGCATTAGAATTTATTCCAGATGATATTAATTTAATTTGTCCTAACCTTACGTCGTTTGCGTACGTTAATAAATCAACATTGGAATAACTAAAGGTGGTTGATATTTCTCCTTGGTCAGGCAAGCATAGGCTGTTATCATCCGCTGGGGAATTGAATGATAAATTCATCGTAATCGTAGCACCTGATTTTTGGTTTAATGCAATATATTCAAACAAAATTTGACTCTTTATATCTTCTGCAATCGAACGGTCACATGGGTCAGATGGATTTGTTTGTAGCCAATCCTCTAATGTAGACAACAAAGGTTTTGTAATAGGTCTTCCTAAACTATCTACTTCGCCTGTATCTTGATTCCGTGTTGAATAGACATGTCCACCTGTTTCCTCAATTAATTGGAACAGAATATTATTATTAATTTTTTCACCCCAGCCAATAATTAACGGACGAACTCGGGTCATTTTTAGGAAATCCGTTACTGGACTCATCTCCCCCGGAGGTGTGGTTAACTGACCATCTGTAATTAGCAACATAATACGGTCATCAGACACATCAAAGGGGACATGGTATCCATCTGCAAGATATATTTCTAATGCCCCACTTGCTATTGCAGGAAGCAATGCCGTTGCACCGTGGTCAATAACATCTATATTCAGTAACCTGTTTTTTGCAACATCCCGATTAAATGTAAACAGTGGTTCCCCATCGTTATTTATTAATATCCGTATTGAACTATCAAACCACTCTCTTTCATTAAATAAAGCCAAACCTATCTTATAATTTTCGGGAATCTCATCAATCATAGGCAATACTGTACGAATATAAAATTCCCTAAGAGGGTCATCAGCATCCGATATGCCAGTTTCTCCCATAGATTGAACTGACTTTAACATACTTCCAGAGGCATCCAACAAAATTAATATAGTCCCATTATGAGGAATTAATCTCTCAGCTTTTACAAACGGGATTAAGAATCGATTTGATTCAGTAACATCCAGAGATAGGTCATCCTCCGTTATTAAGAATTTATCTGCTAATACAGGCAAAAAGCTTTCTGGAAATTGTATCGCTCGTTGTTGCACATCTCGTAATGTCATCACAAAACGGACTAAAGAAGGTATTCGCAGATTAGGGGGTGCCATCTCTGGAGTTAGCGCAGGTGCGGAAGCAGTAATTGTTACAATGGCAGGCTCTATAGAAGTATCTATTTCTACGTTTCCATCCACAATTTTCGTGGCTACCACACTTATTTGACCAGAAGCATTCGCTCCTTCTAACTTTTCCCTATCAATCGCTACAGAAATTGTTTTCCAGTCTTTCATTTGCCCCGAAGTACCAAAACTGACTCCTGATTCCGGAAAAACAGATATCCAATCTTTATTAGGTATAAGCATAAAATTCAAAATTGTTTCCGGATCTCCTACATTTGCTACGTCAAATGTTCTCAACATCTCTCTAAGACCATAGTTTAATGCCTTGGGGAGAGTTCCTATTTTCGGCATTTTTGGAACCTGTACCTCTACTAACAATTTAACATTGGGATTATTTATATCATTCGATTTGATTGATAACTCATAGACATCCCCTAAATATGTGAGGGTATCACGACTAATATTAATCTTTACCTTTTGTTCTTTTCCTTTAGCTAATGAACCCTGCAAAGGATTTATACCTGTTATCCATGCTGGTAACTGACTCGAATCTATTTGCCATTCTAATGTTCCATTGCCATTATTTTTTATAGTAAATTCTTGTTCTATCTCCTCAAAAGCAAAGTTGATAAAAGGCAATCCACTACTGTCTAACCCCTCCGCCTCAATTACAATTGCGGGTATTTGTGGAATAGACATACTTACCTGGACCAAAACGGTATTGGATGCTGTGGAAGACTCAACAACATTCCCCGTGATACTAAATTGATGCTGATACGATGGACCCTCTGCTTCATTTGCTAAGGACCTGTCTACCTTCACTCTTAATAAATCTGTCTGAGAGCCTTTTACCTGTCCTGAAGCGATACCCTGTGAATTAACTGGCGTAATACTTAACCATGTCGGGAAAGATGTGGTGTCTATCTGCCATGCAATTGTATCTTCTCCATCATTCCAAATAGCTAATACCTCTTCAGAACGAAGCTCACCGAAATTAATCAGTGTTGGCAAAGCCACCAATTTAGGGGCTCTGGATGCCTCCATTTGTACATTTACTACTGCTGAACCCCAATTTGAACTTATCGTTACACTTCCACGATAAGCACCCACTCTAACTGCTATTGGGTCAGCCTCAACCGTCACTGTTTGCGTCTCGCCCGCAGCGATATCAGCATTAGCAGGGCTTAATCTTAACCATGTGGCGTCCTCCGGAATAGCAGAGGTCCAACGCCATGATACCGGCGCCAAGTTCGTTATCGAAAATGTGGATGTTTGACGTTCTCGTATCTTCCCAAAATTAATATCTGTTGGTGAAACAGATAAAGCAGGGATTCTCATTCGGACGGCGACCGGAAGTGTAAATCCTGACGCTACATCGATAACATTAAGAGTCCCTGTATAGTCATTAGGTACCAAACCTTCTGGGTTTGCAACAACTGGGACAACAACTTTTTGATTTGAGGACAGGGTAAACTCCGATGTTTGCACAGATAACCAATTTGTAGAGCCTTCTGAAATTTGAATTCTAATAGATACATCTCCTGTCCCTAAATTAGTTACCGATAAATCTTGTTGAGATACTGAACTAATTAATCCAAATTGTATCTCTTCCGGACTGACTTGTATTGCAGAGACTTCCATGCTCACAGGAATCTGCAACTCTTGAGAATCTGCTGTAATTTTAACCGTTGTCTGATATACTCCAACAGACAAACCACTACGATTCACACGAAATGTCAGAACTACATCCCCATTAGCAGAAATCTCCCCTGTCTTGGGAACGACTGTTAACCATGTTGCATCATTTGGAATAGAGACACTCCAACTACTACTTATTCTACTTTGGTTCATCAAACTGACCTGAAGCTCCGTTAATACAGGTCCAAAATTTAACTCAGTCGGATTTACAGATAATTGCAATACCGCTGGCTTGGTAATACTAACCCGAACCACCTTTGTGCTACCACTACTTTTTACATATACTTCCCCGACACTGGTTCCCTCTGGCAATAAGGAGCGGTCTGCTATTAAATCAATAAATCTTACTTTTTCGCTCGATAACTTTCCACTAATTGTAGTTCCCGTTGTTACCCCCCCATCTTTAGATAATTTTAACCAATCATTTTTTGTTTCCGCTTCCCATTCCCAATTCCCTCTTCTGTTAAAAACAATCCGTATGGATTCTCTTGTCGAAACTTCACCGAATGTTACTGTTTCAGGTTCAACATAAAACTGAACAGATGGACATCCTGTTAAAATTATTAAACTTAATACAACATAAATTGAATAAAGTATCTTTTTTCCTTGCCTCATGCGAAGGCTCCTGTTTCTGATTAATAAGTTCAAACTATGTATTCATACCTATATTTATGTTTAGTGTGCCAAATAAATCTGATTTTATGACAAGTACATCCTGAACTTGCGTTCCAGGAGCATATCCCGTTCTGTCTACATACAAAGTTACTATCTCTTTCTCTCCCGGAGCCAATGTTGACTTCGGAGTATTTGAATTTGCTTGTTCTCCATATTTTAGCTCTGTAACCCATGCAGGAGAAGATTGTATTTCCCATGAAAACGTATCCAATCGATTATTTATCACCGTAAAGGAAATTGAATTGGCATTAGCAGGGATATTAAGTACCGTCGGTTTAACCCATGTTCCAGGGATATTTTTATCATTAGGCACAGGGTCCTGAAAATCAGGAAGCCCATCTTTATCTGCATCCCATACTCCTATATCTTCTGGATTAAAAGGCAATCCAGTAAGCCCTTCAATGGATGTTGAAGGTCCTGCTACTTTCGCGCTCGTAGTAATAGACAACAAACCATCAAGATATGTAGGTCCGCCGGGGTATAAGAAATACTTGGTACGGGAACTCTGGCGAGGTGTCGCAGGACTAACGAGAGACTCATTATCCACACGCATAGCCAGATTTAATATCGGCTCTGCATCTCCAAAAGACTGCACATACGTATCTAATCCGCTTAGTGTTATCTTAAACAAATTTCCAAACGCCCCATAAGTAAATGCATTATCTTCTGATGTTAGGATAAGATAAATACCATCCCCCTCTTTAATAAACCTCCAACCACTATTTTCATATGATAATAACCCTCCTTCCGCAGGCTCAACATTCATCTGAACATTTGCAAGTAATAAATTCCATTGCGCATCCGTAACACCTTCAGGTTTTTGCAAGAAATAACGTGTCCTCAGGAAATAAACATCCCTCGGTATATAATCTGCCCGAACAAATACCTCTGCTTGCCATGTTCTCCGTGTTGGATTTGTCGGGTCATTACCATAGAATAAACCTGAGGTTACTAATGACAATTGACCCGCTCGAACATCACCAATATAGGCAAATGCATCCTCTTCAAAAATACCGGTCAAAACAGGCAAATTTTCTCCAGGCTTATATTCAAAACGAATCGTATACTTAAAATCTTTCTGCTTTGGTGTAATATACGTTAGAACCATCTGGTTCTTTAATTCCTCCCAGATACGACCTGCACCATCATCAAGCCCAATAGATACACTTTCCCATCCTACTGTCTTGGATACTCCACTTACTTTGATAACTCCATCCCCATCGTTTGAAGTTATTGGAATTTCAGAAGTGACAACTACATCCGCATCTGCAAGTCCAGGTTGAGTTTTCACCGTAACTTTAACATTCCCCTTAGATGGTATCGTCCCTTGAGATGGTGTAATTTCAGAAATCCATTTCGGCAACTTGGATAAATCCGCTTGCCATCCAAGGTTTCCATCTCCCTCATTATATATATAGAAACTTAAATCATTACCTGAACTTTGCAAATCCGGCCTCAGAACCAATGATTTCTGATTACCCAATAACTGAACCAATTTGTTCACATCGTTTGCCACATATAAATGTCCACCCGTCTCAGTTGCAAGCTGAATTAGGTCTGCATTATTGATAGAACCACCAGAAGCAAACCCCAACGGATAAAGTCGAATCAAATTATCATGAGCCTTATTTTGGATATTACTTGCATCCACAGTAGAAGCATTGTCCCATCCGTCTGTAATAAAAACAATAGATTTTACGTCTGCATCATCAAACGGCAACGGATTTTTTGAATCTTCTGCCATAAGACGGTCAATAGCCTCTGACAAAGCATCATAAATATCAGAAGCACCCATTAAATTTGGAGGCACATAAAAAGATTCCAGCGCATCTTTCAAGACGTCTTTATTCGTGGTAAACGAACGGATTAACCGATTTGTTTGTTGCCTATCATTGTGTAACATAAGAGCAATCTGGTAAGAATCCGGTAAATCATAAATAAAATCAACAACCGCTTTCTTTACCCTTTCAATCGCTTCTCCCGGTCTTAAAGGATTAATTTTATCATTTACACCTGCATAATACGTACTACCCGTATAGTCCAGTAATATCACCATATTCCCTTTAATATCCTGAGGACCCGTCACAAAATAACTGGTCTCATATAAATCTAATGGAACCCCATCTTCCGATATGGTAAGACTCAATTTAGAAAGGTCATCATTGGTAACAGTAGGAATTGCTCTTGAAGATGAATCACGAAGTAAAAATACATATCTCATTACATATGGAGGCCGACTCCGATTCAAGGCTCCTTCAATTCTTAAAGGTTGACGTTCCACACGAATTTTTATTGTTTTCGATTCCACAGCACTTAACACAGTGGCTTCATTCGAAAACTGGATAGGGTCTCGGTCTAATGCCTCTATCGTGATATTTCGATATTCTACATCGTTTTGCAAATTGTCTCTGTTAATTGTAACTAAAATACGAACCCCATCTATTAACACATTCACTAATTCTGGGTGGAAGAAGTCCTCCGCATTTCCATCTTCACCATTCGCACCACCAATTGCAGGTTGTATATCAACAATAATTGGGTTTTCTTTACCCTCATCCTCATGTGTGATTCGAAAATATAACTTTGAATCCCGCGGACCTATATTCGCAATCCAAAACTCTTTCTGGGTATCTTCCCTGCCAAAATCCAAAACATCCAATGGAATAATCTCTGGTCGTGTTGTAGTCGTCTGAGGTGGCTCTGATATTGCAATTTTCGGTAGACTCATCTGTTCTATTTTAATAGGAACTGTCAATATACAATCTGATGTGTCAATAAGCAGAGTATATTGCCCTGCTCCTAATATAACTTCCTTGGGGGCGGTTACTACTGCCGAAATATCAACCTTATCACTTGCATTAATAGCACCCGCCGAAGGACTAACCACAATGCTATTTATAGGTTGACCACTGGCATCTATAATCTGGGCTGTCCAATCTTTCTTGGCACTACTGCGATTTGTAAATGTTAGTTTCGAAGGGGGCAGACTAACTACCGTTTCTGATGTTAACGCTTCCGTAGTAACAATCAAAACTAATTCTTTCGGTGATACCTCAAAGTCTGATTCGGAGCATATCGGAACAAAACGGAACTCAACAATTTGGTCTCCCTGCGGTGACCTAAACAGCAATCCAAAATCGGCAGAGCGTGCTTTATCCCAACTGACTGTAACTTGTGAACTACTTCCCGACGCTAAATTACCAGAAACAGGAGACACTGAAATATCCATCGGAACTTTATCTGTAGCCGTCTTATTTGACAAGTCAGGGATATATTCTACTGTCCAATTAAAACTCTCACTACCTATATTTTTTAATGTGATAGTTGTTTGCGTCATCCCCGGACGGATATTAACAATTTGCGGAGTAACTTCAAGAACATTAGATACCACCATAGAAACGGGAACTACGTGTTCCATTTTAGACGAACGAAATTTTAATCCAACATCTTTATACTCTCCAGAAGCCAAACCACTTCGTGTAACACGAACTTGAACTAATTGAACCGTGGATGTCTTGTCTGAGGTAGGTTCTGCCGATAACCATGGAACATCATTCTCATACCATTTGCTAAGATTCGAATCCCACATCACCTCGACCACTGACCATTCCAACTTAAATTTGCCCTTCGGTTTAATCGCTACAGATTTAACAACTGCCTTTTCTCCAAATGAAAGTACTTGTGGGTTTAACTCAAATTTCTGAGTCGGAGGGCAACCACTTATCAAAATAAAAATACCAGTAAAAACAAATAGATTGCATAAAAATAAAATAAATTTACACCTCGTCTTTTTCATTGAGGTTCCTTCCAATGTTTGACCTTCTAATTATTATGTACATAAATTAAAACTCAAAAAAATGTTACTATTATTTTGTTGGCTCAGCAAAAATAACATTAACTCCTGCATTAATCAATTTCTGATATACAGGCAGAAAATCCTCATAATAAGTCCCATCTTCTTTAACAGTCCATTCCGGACTCAAGGTCACAGTATCACCAGGACCCAACCCACCTGCATCTACGTTTGCTAATAATGGAGACCAATCGCGAATATCATTATCTGAACCGGAAAGGTCGAGATATTCAAGGTAGACCAACCCCGCTATTGGTGTTATATCTGTTATCTTATTATTTCCTAAATCAAGCCAAACAAGGTTTTTCAATTCCCTCAGTGGGGATATCGATATAATAGCATTGTCCCTCAGGTCCAACTTAACCAACGATGTGCAATACTCCAATCCTTGAAGGTTCTTTATACCCATACCACGAGCATTTAATTCCGTGATAGAATCCAGTTCTCCCGTGCAAACCACAAAAAAGGGTTTGCCCAGCTCGCTACGGATAACTACCTCCAATGCAGAATCAGGGAAAAAAATCGATGTCCCTTTAAGAACACAACAACCCGACAAAAAACTAAATAACACACAAATAAGTATCAAATAGAGAATGTTCTTTTCACTCATCTCATGTTACCTCATATAAATTTTAATATTAAAATTTTAAGTTGTTTTTATTTAGAGCTACGAAGAACTACTATTATTATTTCCTGTCCCAGTTTCAATATGGCATTTACCTTCAAGAAACGAAAAGAATGGGCTTTGACCTCCCATAGCGGTTAGAAGTTTGTTAATCAAAAAAGATACAAAACATACATTATCCATCCAACCAGCATACACAGGACGTTTACTTGAAATCATTCGAACATGTTTCACTGTTGAATCTCCTTCTGATATATATCGTTTTGTTTTAACGTTTGGTCTTTATGTTGTTACTTTACCTTACAGTTTATCACAAATCACACCAATTGTCAAGAATTATATATGCTTTTTTTACCAAAATTAAATCGTTTTATAATTTTACACTAATTATACTATCCAATGTCAAGAATTTTCCAATAAAATAAATTATTTTTATTCAGAAAAAAATCATCCCTATTTTCACACTCATCTTAAACTCTTGAACATAACTTGTTTTCCTCCACACACCATATAAAATTAAATTGTTTTTAGAGGCAACTGATAAATTAAACATAAACAATATTTATTCTCTGGTCTCTTCTTTTCCTTAATCTTTTCCTTTTTACATATAGAATGTCATGCATAAATCATAAAAATAATTCAGGAATAAAATTCATTCATTCAGAGTTGAAATACATATTAGAAAACATATATACTTATACATAGTATATGTATACAATTGGAGAAATATCATGGAATCAAAAAAACAAAAAACAAAATTGATTGAACGAATGAATCGGATTGAAGGACAAATCCGTGGCCTCAAACAAATGATTGAGAAAGAACGTCCCTGCTTCGAAATATTAAAACAAGTTTCTGCAGCACGTGGAGCACTTCGTTCATTAGGTCAAGTTATTTTACAGGAACATTTAGAGGAATGTATATCCTCTTTCAGTGCTGACGATAAAAAAACAAAGGAATTTAAAGATAATTTAGTTCAATTATTTTCAAAAATTTGTTCTCACGAATAAAGTTCAAAAATCAATAATCATATAAGGAGATTAGAAATGAAAAGACGAATAATCATTGTTGGTGGTGTGGCTGGTGGTATGAGTTGTGCCACACGCTTAAAACGGTTAGACGATAATTTAGAGGTTATCGTTTTTGAGAAGGGCTCCGATGTCTCTTATGCAAACTGCGGTATGCCTTATCACATTGGTGGAATTATTCCAGACCGCTCATCTCTATTAGTTCAAACAGTAAAAGGCTTACAGGGACGATATGGATTGGATATTCGAACTCAACATGAAGTGATTTCTATAAATAAAGAAAAGAAAGAAATTTTAGTAAAAAACCTGACAAACAACACAGTTCTCACATTTCCATATGACGTTCTCGTTCTCGCCACAGGCTCTACCCCTGTAATACCTCCTATCCCTGGGGCGGATGGACCAAACGTACATGTCCTTAACCATCTTAGCGATATGGACAAAATTATCCAATCATTAGAAACAGCCAAACATGTATGTGTTATTGGTGCTGGTTTTATTGGGTTAGAGTTGGCTGAGAACTTAAGACATCGTGGGCTCGATGTTTCCCTTGTAGAGATGCAAGACCATGTCATGCCACGAATGGACTCCGAAATGACCACACCAATTTTACAGGAATTGGTGCTAAACAAGGTAAATGTTTATTTACAGGAAACTGCCCAGCAAATCGAAAATGGCAAAGTCATCCTGAAAAGTGGCAAAACAATTGAAAGCGATTTAGCCTGTTTATGTGTGGGTGTTAGACCTAACAGTCAATTAGCGAAAGAAGCAGGCATTGATTTATCACCCTCCGGACATATCCGTGTCAATGAGTTCATGCAAACCAGTGACCCAAACATTTATGCGGTCGGTGATGTGGTAGAAGTAAAAGATATAGTAACAGGTGGTAGAACCTCCGTTCCCTTAGCAGGACCTGCAAATCGTCAAGGTCGCATTACTGCTGACCATATATGTGGAAGAAATTCAACATTCGGTGGCATCCAAGGCACTGGAATTGTTAAGGTCTTCAATATTGCCTCAGCACAAACAGGAATTACAGAGGCACAAGCAAAAAAACTGAATATAGACTACAAGAAAGCCTATGTTCATCCTATGCAACATCCACGCTACTATCCAGGTGCTCAGCCTGTGAGTGTAAAAATTTTATTTAGAACAGATGGAAGCATATTAGGGGCACAGGTGGTAGGTTCTGAAGGTGTTGAAAGCATGATCAATACTTTAGCAATGGCAATTCGTCATAATCGTACCGTCTTCGATTTAGAAGATGAAGAATTAGCATATTCCCCACAATGGGGTGGTGCAAAACATGGAATCAATATGGTTGGATATGTTGCATCAAATATCCTTCGTGGTGATGTAGACATCGTCAACCCAGATGATATGCCACAAAATGCTTATATATTAGATGTGCGAGAACCTGACGAGGCGGAAGCAGGAGCTATCCCAAACGCTACACTTATACCAGTTGACCAACTCAGAATGAGAGTAAATGAAATTCCACGAGATAAACCAATCATTACTTATTGTGCAGTCGGTCTAAGAGGATATATTGCCTATCGGTTCCTAAAACAACAAGGATTTAATGTTTATAATTTAAACGGAGGCTTTCGTACCTGGGCTTGGTTTCATAAAAAGCCACCCCTTCAACAAACATTTCCATCTTCAACAAGTTCAGTAAAAATAAAGAGTGGCCCCGCCGATGATTCTATCGTCACACCAAACCGTCACCAATTGGACGTATCAGGAATGCAATGCCCTGGACCTATATTAAAAGTGAAACAAGTTATTGAAAAACTTCAACCAGGAGACATTCTTGAAGTTTACGCTACAGATGTCGGATTTACTTGTGACGTCCCTGCATGGTGTGCAAAAACAGGACACCGTGTTTTACAAGTTCGGCCTGAGAAAAAAGGCTACATCGTCGAAATTGTAAAAGGGACAACCCCGTCCGAAATAGAAAATACCGATACCGCTTGTTCTGTTCCAACACAAAAAGCCGTTACTATCATCTGCTTCTCAAATGATTTGGACCGCGTAATGGCAGCCTTCGTTATTGCAAATGGCTCCATCGCAATGGGATATAAAACTACAATCTTCTTTACCTTTTGGGGGCTTAATGTGCTAAGAAAAAATCAACCAATTCCTGTAAAGAAAACAATCCTCGAAAAGATGTTCGGATTTATGATGCCATGTGGTATCGATAAACTTAAACTATCCAAAATGAACATGGGTGGACTTGGAACACAAATGATGAAACATGTTATGAAATCTAAAAATGTCATGCCATTATCAGAACTAATGAGTTCAGCAATTAGTTCTGGTGTAAAATTAGTGGCTTGTTCCATGACTATGGATATAATGGGTATTAAAAAGGAAGAACTTATTGATAACGTTGAAATTGGTGGCGTCGGTTATTATCTCGGTGAAGCTGGGAATGCCTCTGTTAACCTATTTGTTTAATCATTAATAAACATAAAGCCCATCATTATGGATGCATTAGAATTAAAAAGATTATTACATCAAAAATTAGGAAACAAAAAACAAAAGAGATACGCTATCGTGGCTTGCCATGTTCTTTGGCGAGAAATAGCCTACTACTCGTCACTATCACCCCACATTTACGATTATTTCTTTTTAGAACAGGGATTGCACGACGCTCCTCAACAACTTCAATCTGTATTGCAAAATAAAATTGATGAATTGGACAAAGCCAATTACGATGCCATACTCATTGGTTATGGACTTTGTAGCAATGGAACATTAAACATCACATCAAAACAGAAACCCCTTGTTTTTATAAAAGCCCATGACTGTATTACCTTCTTTATAGGAAGTCGTAAACGCTATCGAGAACTTTTCGACCAATACCCAGGGACATACTGGTTTACACCCGGCTGGATTGAAGATAGTGTCATGCCCGGTCCAGAACGTGAAAAAGCAATTCGAGAACTATTAACCGAAATCTATGGCAACGAAAATATTGACTATCTTGTTGAATCTTTAGAAACATGGAAAAAACAATATCAACGTGCAGTTTACATTGACTTGGGACTCGGAAATCGGGAATATGCAAAAGAGATTACCAAAAAATCCACTGATTATTTAGGGTGGGAATATCATGAAGTTAAAGGGAATCCAATATTACTTATACAATGGCTTTTTGGGGACTGGGAAAACGCAGACGAGTTCATTATCCTTCCTCCTGGCAAAAAATTAAAACCTACCTACGATGATGAAATTGTCACTATTGAGTAAAATATCCATAAACATCCCTAAATACTCGTAAGTTGAACACATCCTGTTTCTCATTAAAAATTAATAATCGCTATAATTTTTGTAATAAGCCTTAATATAAAGTTTCTTACCTATGAAGAATAAAAAAGAGACATCAAACATATATATCGGCACCAGTGGTTGGAGTTATCCACATTGGGCTAAAGGTGTCTTTTATCCCAAATCTGTACCCACACAAAACTGGTTAATATACTACGCCTCCATATTTAATGCAGTTGAAGTAAATTCTACCTTTTATCGACTGCCCAATCCCTCTCTATTAAAAAAATGGCTCGATATTACACCTACCAATTTTATGTTCTCTATTAAAATCTGGCGTCGAATATCTCATGATTTGCGATTAAAAAATGTCCATAAAGAAATTGATGATTTTTATCAATCGGTTCTACCTTTGCAAGAAAAAATAAAAGTATATTTATTACAGACACCTCCTTCTTTCATACCAGATATAAATTTATTAGATGAATTTCTCTGTGCATGGTCAGAACGATTTACAAATTCCTTGCTGGCAGTAGAATTGCGAAACAAAAAATGTTTCCATGAAGAGATATTCAATGTAATGAGCAAGCACAATGTATCCTTGTGTTTAGAGGATTATAAAGGTTGCGAAATTGACGATGTCATTACAGCAAATTGGATATACATTCGCAAACATGGGTCAACAGGCAGGTATCAGGGAGAATATACACAACAGCAATTAAAATCAGAGGCAGAAAAAATAAAACAATGGGTTACCGAAAGTAAAGAGGTCTTCATCTTTTTTAATAACGATTTTGGTGGGTATGCTCCTAAAAATGCATTGCAATTAATAGAATTTATAAAAAATATAAAGAGGATGTAAGAACATTACATCCCCTTTACTTATTTTTTTAATCTGTTACCTTTTATCCTTCTCGGATTTCTCGTTTCTCAGGGTCATAAATGTGCCGTTTACCAGTATCATAGGCAATCATTGCCATAATACATGCCACCGAATGCTGATACCCCGCATCTATATTTGCATTGGGTTCGTTTCCATTCCGCATACATTGTAACCAATCTAAAATATGGTCAGGACGTTCTACAGGCTCAATTTCTATTTTTTCCTTTAAAGCGTCCGTTTTTGTAAATGCACCATCAGGCAATAAAATCGGGTTGTTCCAATCCTCTAAGTCCATCAAACCTTGGTTCCCGAAAATCTTAAATGAATTACCCGCACCGTTACCAAAATTTGTTGAATAGGAGACCATAAATCCTTCTGGATATGTCCATAACACTTGAATATGGTCAGGACAAGAAAAATTATACTTATCCTTCCACGTGTAAATACCGCCAGAACAAACAGCCGTTTTAGGGAATTTTGCCCCTGTGATGTAATGGACAAGGTCAATAAAATGACTACCCCATCCTGGTATCGCACCATCTGAAAATTCACGATACCCATACCAACCAGAGCAAAATACAGGGTCAAAAGGTTTGTCTGTTACACCAGAAGTAAATTCCTTCCAGTTAACATCTTCCGGTTTCAGGTCTTCACGAATACGCGGATACCAATATGGTTGAGAAGCGTTTCGACATTGTTCTACACGGCTTACAGTACCAAGAATACCCGTTTTATAAACTTCTTTTGCTCCAGTAAAACTGGGATAACTCCGCAATTGTGTCCCTATCTGAACAACAACCTTGTTTTCCTTTACCGCATCATAGGCAGATATGAGTTCTTTCATATTCTTTGCCAGCGGTTTCTCACAATATGCATGCTTCTTTGCCTTTGCAGATGCTTCTAAATGAAGACAATGCACATGGTCTGCAGACGCAATGACTACCGCATCTACCTTCGCCTTTGTCAAAAGGTCTTGATACGATTCAAATTGTTGTGGGTCTTTCCCATACACATCTTTTACCATCTTAGCCATTTGTTCCCGTTTCTCTTTCCAAGGATCACAAATAGCAACAATTTCTACATTCTCTTTTTCACGATAAGCATTGATTTGTTCAAAATGAGCATGAGACCTACCTCCGCAACCTATCATTCCGATAGCGATACGGTCATTCGCTCCCGCAATGCGAGAATAACTCAACGCAGAAAGAGTTACCGCAGTCCCAATCCCTGCTGTCTTAAGAAACTCACGACGTGTCTTTGGTTCCATAGTTTTTCTCCTTAAAATTATTTATCCTTCACGGATTTCTCGTTTTGAATGGTCATAGACTTGCCGTTTACCCGTATCATAAGCAATCATTGCCATAATACATGCTACTGCATGTTGATAACCCGCATCAATATTCGCATTAGGTTCATTCCCACTTCGCATACTTTGCAACCAATCCAAAATATGGTCAGCACGTTCCACAGGCTCTATTTCAACCTTCTCCTTAAGGGCATCCGTTTTCGTAAATGCACCATCAGGAAGCAAAATAGGATTATTCCAATCTTGAAGGTCCATCAATCCCTGATTCCCGAAAATCTTAAACGAATTACCTGCACCATTGCCAAAGTTAGTAGAATAGGACACCATAAACCCTTCAGGATATTTCCATAACACCTGAATATGGTCAGGACAGGTAAATTTATACTCATCTTTCCATGTATAGGTATCACCAGAACATACCGCACTTTCTGGAAATTGAGCACCTGTAATGTAATGCACCAAATCTATAAAATGACTTCCCCATTGTGGGATAGGTCCATCTGAAAAATCACGGTAGCCATACCAAGCAGAACATAACACAGGGTCAAAAGGCTTATCGGTAACACCTGCGGTAAATTCCTTCCAATTAACATCTGACGGATTTAAATCTGTAACAATTTTCGAATACCAATACGGTTTATTCCCATTCCTGCATTGCTCTACTCTACCTACTTTACCAAGAATACCTGATTTATATACTTCACGTGCACCTGTAAAACTGGGATAACTCCGCAATTGCGTTCCTATTTGAACTATAACTTTATTGTCCTTAACTGCATCGTATGCAGAGATAAGTTCTTTCATATGGTTCGCCAATGGCTTCTCACAGTAGGCATGCTTCTTCATTTTTGCTGAGGCTTCCAACTGTCGAGCATGCACATGGTCCGCAGAAGCAATCACCACTGCATCCACATTCGCCTTAGATAAAAGGTCTTGATACGATTCAAACTGCTTCGGTTCTTTACCAAAAACATCCTTCACCATTCTTGCCATTTTCTCCCGTTTTTCTTTCCACGGGTCGCAAACCGCAATAATTTCCACATTTTCCTTGTCTTTATAAGCACTGATTTGCTTGAAATGGTCATGTGACCTACCTCCGCAACCTATCATTCCGATAGCGATACGGTCATTCGCTCCCGCAATGCGTGAATAACTCAACGCAGACAATGCAACTGCTGAACCGACAGAAGCCATTTTTAAAAATTCTCTACGTGTTTCAGTTTCCATAAAAAAATCCTCCTGAACTTACATTTATTGTCTTAAATACTCGTAATAAGATATGTCTACACTATTATATTAAATAGGTATATTTCAAAAACACATTAAAATATTTATCATTGCTCATATCTACATTAACATGTTAAAATTAATATAAAATATCTTCAGAATTAAATCCATCAGGAGATTATTATATGTATTTTATGAGTCATCTGTTTCAATCATCAACATCGTTCACCGAATATGTTCTCGGATATAACAATCGATTGTGCCAACTAAATAATAGTCTGGATAAAGATATACTACAGAAAATAGTCGAAACTATTGAACATAAAATCAATTCAAACAAAACCATTTTTTTAGCAGGGAACGGTGGAAGTTCTGCGGTACTGTCACATTGGGTTAACGATTTGGTCGTTGGAAACTATATTGAAGGACAAAAACCCATTCTCGCAATAAACCTCTCTGATAATCAGTCCGTCATAACCGCATTAGGTAATGATGAAGGCTACGATAATATCTTTGTAGGTCAACTAAGGGCATTGGCAAAGCCAGAAGATATACTTATTGCTATGTCCGTAAGTGGGAACAGTCCAAACATCATCAAGGCAGTACAATGGGCAAATGCAAACGGACTCACCACAGTAGGAATTGCGGGATGTGATGGCGGGAAACTTATCCCTGCATGTCATTACGGTCTACACATTGAAAGCACAAAAGATGAATATGGTCCCATTGAGGATATATTCTCTATCCTAACACATATCATAAGCACCTATTTGGCTCAAAAACGTGGAAAAAAGTTGCATCATTAACCAACCAGAACATGAATGAACAAAAATGAACACTGATGAATTATTAGAAATAGCGATGGTATCAGCAAGAAGAGCAGGGCTAATTTTATCCGAATTGTACAGACAAAATTGTAAAAACCTCTCTGAAGATAAAAATGAGATAAAATTACAAGCGGATAAAGAATCAGAAGAAGCCATCTTGGACGTATTAACAGCAACACCTTACCCTGTCTTATCTGAAGAAACAGGTTGGACGAAAGAATACGTTATTAATAAGCCATATTGGGTTGTTGACCCTTTAGATGGGAGTTTCAATTTCAGTCGTAAAATTCCTTTTTCCGCAGTCTCAATTGCATTAATGAAAAACGAAGAAACTGTGTTAGGTGTTGTTTATGACTTTTTAAGGGATGAAATGTTTTCTGCAAGTGAGGACACGGGTGCACGTCTTAATAACAATCCCATCCACGTCTCATCAACGCAAAAAGCATCAGAAGCAGTTATAGCCACAGGTTTCCCAATTGTCCGTCCCTACAATGACAATGAGTTTTATGAATATCTAAATGAATTGAAACGTTTTAATCGTGTTCGCCTTTTAGGACCATCCGCACTATCATTAGCCTACGTCGCATGTGGAAGAGTGGATGCTTTTATCCAGGATGAAGTCAAGATTTGGGATATTTCTGCTGGCACCGCTTTAGTTCAGTTCGCTGGTGGAGTTGTAACTATTGAGCATATAGAAGGAGTACCATTCACTAAAAAAATACGAAGTGCATGTAGAAAGGAGATTTGGATATCATGATTATTGACCATTTAGAAAACTGGAACAAATATTTCCATGGAGAGTTAACAGATACTGTATTCGCATTTATCAAAGGATTAAGTGATAAAAGTCCAGAAACGGAGATGTTACCACTCATAGGAGATGTTATAAAAACACGTGTAATGTCTTATACTACTAAGGATATAAAGGACGCCGTTTTTGAATCCCACAAAAAATATATGGATATACAACTGACTATTACTGGAGAAGAAAAAATAGCTTGGTTACCAGAGGCACATGCAAAACCCAGAACAAACTATGACCAACAAAATGATGTCACGTTTTATCATGTCGAGCCGAACCCAAATGCCATTGTGCTTAATTCTGAAGGATTATTTGTTGTCCTATTTCCAGGTGAAGTTCATGGAACTGGAATTTGGATTGAAAATAGTCCCAAAACTGTAAAAAAGGCAGTCATCAAAATAAAATACGATGAATTTTTAAAATCCAGATAAAAATTACAACAATTTTACAACGAAACTCTTTCGTTTGGAGGTATGTATGAGTCATATAAATTTAGTCACCGGTGGAGCTGGATTCATTGGTTCCCATCTCTGTGAAGCACTATTAAATCGAGGTGAAGAAGTGATTTGCCTCGACAATTTCTTTACGGGAAGAAAATCAAATATAGCACATCTAATAGGTCATCCAAATTTTGAAGTAATTAGACATGACATAACACAACCTATCTTATTAGAGGTAGATAGAATTTACAACTTTGCATGTCCTGCTTCACCAGTCCACTATCAGTTTAACCCTGTAAAAACAATAAAGACAAATGTTATGGGAGCATTAAACGTATTAGGCTTGGCAAAACGTGTAAAGGCACGTGTTTTACAGGCAAGTACCTCCGAAGTATATGGAGACCCAACAGTACATCCCCAACCAGAAACATACTGGGGAAATGTAAATCCAATTGGTAAACGTAGTTGTTATGATGAAGGCAAACGAGTAGCAGAAGCCCTGTTTTTCGACTACCATCGCCAAAATGGCGTCGATATCCGAATCATTCGCATCTTCAACACATACGGACCACGCATGCTCATCAACGATGGTAGAGTTGTAAGTAATTTTATCGTCCAGGCTTTAAAAAATGAACCTATTACTGTGTTTGGCGACGGCTCTCAGACCCGCTCTTTTTGTTATGTCAGTGATTTAATAGATGGTATTCTTCGGATGATGGATTGCAACGATTTCACTGGACCCGTAAATTTGGGAAATCCAGGTGAATTCACTATCCTCGAATTAGCAAAACTGGTTCTTGAACTTACAGGTTCAAAATCCGAAATTATTTTCAAACCTTTACCAGAAAATGACCCTTGCCGTAGAAAACCTGATATCTCACGAGCAATGGAAAAACTAAACTGGAAGCCAAAGGTACCTCTTCAAGAAGGCTTGAAATATACAATTGAGTACTTCTCCAAAATTGTCTAATTTACACAATAAAAGGAAATTATGAGCCATTTAATTGTTTGCTCTGGAACTCACCGCTCCCAACGGAAGAAGTACATCAATGACCTACTTAAAGAAGCCTACCCTCATGCAATACTAATTGTCCCTACTCGACAATATGCACAAAAACGAAGATTGGAATTGATAAATCATTTAAATACCTCGACTTTATTCGGTGAAGTAGTTACTGATTTTACATCATTCACCCAAAAACTTCTTCAAGGTCAAAACATTACATACCGCCTATTAGAAGACTGGGAACAAACACTCCTTATAAAGTCCATTGTGTTAAGTGATGAAGGGAAACAAAAATGTTCAATCTTTTCAGGTATATTAGCACCCGACAATCTGGCAGAACATTTCAATAAAATTATTCATAACCTAAAACAAACCGCAATAACACCAGACGATTTTGCTAAAAAGACACAAGGCAATCATATCGAGCCATGGGATGATATTCTTCTCTGGGTCTATAATGCCTATCAAAAAAAACTGACTGAAAATCACTGGTATGATATTCCTGGAATATTTTGGCAGGCAGAAGTGGAATGTTTAAAAACAAAACCTAAATATATACAAAACTTTTCCCTTGTGGCTTTCGACGGATTTGATGACTTTACCCCATCAGAAATAAGACTAATAAAATCGTTAATACCTCATTTTAATAAAGTGGTTATAGGAATTAATCTCGACCCATCTCCTAATCAAACAGACCTTTATCAGTTAGCAAACAATACCTTAAAAGAAATAAAAAAATCTATACCGTTAGAATTCATTTCATTCGAAACACCCCCTCCTCAAAATGCTATTGAATTCATCGCTCAAAATCTGTTTTGGCGTGATAAGCCAAAACCATTTCTTCCTCAATACTCAGCAGAAATAAAAATCAATCGTTATCCAAATCGAGAAACAGAAATTCGCGAAATTGCACGAGAAATAAAAAAACAAATTATTAAGGAAAAAATCCTTCCTCAAAAGATTGCACTGGTATATAGACAAATATCACCTGTCCGTCATATTATTGAACATGTCTTTTCAGAATATGGGATTCCCTTCCGTTTTTACCTACCACGAAAACTAAAAGAAACAATAATAGGGCAATTCGTTCAACGCTGGTTTTATCAACTGAAAGAAACTCAGTTTTCTGCCTACGTAGCCCTCCTACATGACCCTGTATGGAATATTCCAGAAGTTATCCGTGATAAATTTTTCTTGATTCTCCAACAAACAGGAATTCCGTTAGAAACACCTGTTATAGACCTCTATAAAAAAATAGACAAAATGTCACTCACACCTCAGGCTAAAACAGACAAACAAATATCACAAGAAGAACTATACCAACTGAAAGAATTATTAAGCCATTGGCTATCTTTACGGAATAAATTTAAAAAGGTAGATACCATCTCTAACTATATAAATATAACTATGTCTCTCCTTCATTCTTTATTCCAAAGACTTACACCTGAGACATTAATACATATATCAAAACAACCAGAAACAGAATACTCCGCTTTCCGACAAATAACAACCATTCTTAAAGACCTGCCAGAACTAATTAATGAACCAATTAAAATATCTCTGGATGAGTACTCACGGATATTAATAAATACTCTAAACGAAGCTTCGCTTTACAATTCCGAAAACAAATACGGTGTCTCATGTATCGACCTACCACTAATCCGCAATTTAGAATATGACTACATATTCCTCGGAGGGATGGAAGAAGGTATAGTCCCTCTGATGCCATCCATAAATGCCATCTATTCCGATAGCGACTTCCTTAAACTTCAACAATTAGGAATTCCTATTGACGATGTTCGAAAGCATATACAACGAGAGTGGCTGTTTTTCCAAAAAATCTTTGAGGTAGGTCAAAAAGGCGTTTTTCTCTCCTATGCCTTTTTCTCAGAAACTCAACGACAAAGAACACCAAGCCTTTTACTTCGCGAGATTCAGGACATCTATAGTTATATAAATGAGAATCAGGATAATCTAACTGTCCCTACAGAAAATGAAAACATAACACCTTGCTCACCAGCTGAACTTAAAAAAGCAGTATTTATGTTTTGCCCCGAAAAAGAAATGCAAAAGCAATATCCTGCCGAATTTCAAAATGCTTTATCGTTATGGAAAAGAGAAGAAAAATCACAAAATCCATATCTCGGCTATCTAAAAACCAAAGATATATTAGAATGGTTAACAAATCATTTCGGAAGCAGTCACATTTATAGTGCTGACCAGATTGAGACATATAAGAATTGCCCCTTCCTATTCTTCGCAAAACGAGTCTTGGGCTTACAAGAATGGGAAGAAGAACTGACAGAACCAAATGCTCTCATGTGTGGGGCATGGTCTCACGAATTACTGCACATTATCTTCAGAGATTACTTTGACATACTAAAACAACAGAATAAAGAGGTATTACAAAAAATAATCACAAATATCCTACAAGAAATAGCCAACCATGACAGAAAAACATTCTCACTTCCACCAAAAACAGTGGAAATCACATTGAAGCGGATTGAACGCTACCTGCTTAACTTTATTAACAACGCACTCATTGAAGAGGAATGGCTACCATCATATTTTGAAATATCCTTCGGTCACACCTCATACAACGAAGAAGACAAAAATAGCACATCTGAACCCTATGTTATGATGATTAAAAATATAAATGTCAAGTTTTCAGGGCGGATTGACCGTATTGACAAACATATTACAAAACCCGAACTACGAATCATCGACTATAAATGGAAAGAAACACCATCTATGAATGAGATGAAAAACGCTGACTCTATCCAGTTAATGCTATATACCACCGCTGTCGAACATCATCTATTCAAGCATCATCAAGCAAACCAAGCCTACTTCCTATCCATAACAAAAAATAAAAAAGTAGAAGCACCTTGGAACTCTCCTAAAAGCAACGATTCTACACGTGAAGAAATCGAAAATACAATGATACATGAAATACAAAACTCCATTTATAACATAACTCAAGGCAACTTCCCGCTAACAACCAAACCGAACAACTGCGACCGCTGTTTATGGAAAACAGCATGTAGATACAAAGAAGGTTCATATCAAATAGTAATTTCAGAAAATAAAGAAACTTATGACACCACTGAAACAACATAACGTTTTCAAAACACTTACAGAAGAGCAGAAAAACGCTGTTTTCTCAGATGCACGTGTCATTGGTGTAGATGCCTCTGCAGGTTCAGGTAAAACTCGAGTCTTAACCGCCCGCATTTTGAGATTGCTTATTGAAAAACAAATCGACTTAAATGATATCGTTGCCATCACCTTCACAGAAAAAGCATCAGCCGAAATGAAACAACGTCTTCGCGATGCCTTCCGCGAGTTTGCAACTCATGCCAATTCACAAGAACTTACCCGATGGCGATGGTTAGAACAACAATTAGAATCCGCTCATATCTGTACTATCCACTCGTTCTGTTCTTCAATACTCAGAGAGTATGCACTTAAATTAGGTTTCGACCCAGATTTCCGAATCATTGATGAACAAGAAAATTTTCTACTCTTGGATAAATTTATTAGAGAACAATTGCTTAACCACATCGAAAATGATGCCAATGCTTTTGAACTGGCTGTGGAGTTATCAATAGACGGTTTAATAAAAATCATCCGTACCCTTTTTGAAAATGCTTTATCTATTATTCACTGGATTGAACAGACAAAATACTATTCAACACCTGAAAAATATGCAGAAGCATTTGTCGAACATGTAAAACAGTCTTACGAACAACTCCTCTTAAACTTCAAAAAAAGTCTTTCTATAAAATTATGGATTTTACAGTTGCAACAATTCGAAAATAAACTTTCAAATCCTGAAGACTCATGGGAAATAAGGAGAAAAACATTAATAGAAGAATTAAACAAAATTCAACAGGCAGAAAATGCAGTAACAGTACTTAACATCATTGATAAAATATTAAACGAAAAGACAAAAAGAACTTCCCGAAGTGAAGAAGATAAAACAACTACAGACCAAATCAAAAAGATAATTAACAAAATCAAAGAACAACTAAAAAAAATATATATAACCGAATGGGAAGACTCATATAGCAAAAAAGTACTTACACTAAATTATAAATTAATTCATCTCTTTGAAAAGTTATACCAGCAATGGACACAACAAAAGCGAGAAGAAGGCTGGGTCAACTTTGATGACTTAATATATCTAACACGTATCTTTCTTAATCAATATCCTGATATCTGCAAAGAAATAGCCCAAAAAACTAAATATATATTCGTCGACGAATTTCAAGATACCGACCGCGAACAAGCCATGCTTATCAATGAACTCCTCCAAGCCTCCGATAACGTCTCCCTATTCTTTGTTGGTGATGCCAAACAGTCAATATATATGTTCCGCGGTGCTGAGGTAAAAGTATTTCAGAACCAACAAAAAACTACCGACAAAGTCATATCCCTTACAAAAAATTTTCGGTCTGTACCAGAGATAATAAACTTTATTAACACCTTTTTCAGTAATACAAATCTACTATTCGACGTCGAAGAACCATATCAAAATATGGTTCCTCATAGACAACCCTATCAACAGCCACGAGTGGAATTCCTATTTTCTCCCTCTCCAGATGACACAACAAATAACGAAGATATATATGACATAGAAGCGATAACAATAGCCAACCGCATCACAGATAGTATAGAAAAAGGGACAATAAACATCTATGATGAACAAACAAATCAACTTCGAGGGGCTCAATACGGTGATTTTGCCATTCTTTTCCGAACTACAACCCATTTATATCAATATGAAAAAGCCTTAAGAGACTTAGGTATTCCTTATCAAGTTGTAAGCGGAAGAGGCTTCTTTGAGGTTGAAGAAGTAAAAGATATTTTGAATTTTATCCATATATTATTAAACCCCTATCATGACATTTCTCTCCTCTCCTTCCTACGAGGTCCTTTCTGCGGGCTTTCAGATGAACAAATCATTCGCTGGCGAATATATGCTCCCCTTTATGAACTTATCCTCGACAATATCCCTATCCCAGAACAGGTATCCCATGACAACGCATATATCCGAGTACGCACTTTATACAGAACCATCTCCAATAAGAAACACCTACCCGTCTACGAACTTATTCAACACATCATTACTGAAACAGGATACGAAGCAGTCCTATCCGCTCAATCCTTTGGCACTCAAAAAATTGGAAACCTCCAAAAACTTCTCGCACTTACCAATGCCTATCAGGAAACACTTCCCTTGAATTTATACAACTATCACAGATTAATAAACCGCCTAAAATCCGAAATATTAGAAGGTGAGGCAGACCTAAACTTAGAACCACAGAACGCAGTTATATTAACAACAATTCATAAAGCCAAAGGTTTAGAATTCCCAATTGTTATAATTCCAGACCTCCATTCCTCACATAAAAACCGCTATCTTGAACGAATTCGTTTTCATCGTGATATCGGAATCTCATTAAGCTTAGATTCTGAATTCAGTGGAGAATTAGAAAATAAAAACAGCGACAAGATACCATGGCAAAAAATCATTGAACTCCAGAACAACTTCGACACAGAACAGGAATACGCACGACTTCTTTATGTCGCCTTAACACGAGCAAAAGATTACCTCATTCTTTCTGCAAACTCACAGGCTCGAAATAAACAAGATACCAAATCATGGTTATCTTTCCTCTCATCCTGCTTCCCTATCTGCAATCAAAATAATGAAGATAATGAACACCATCTATTTCATATCTGCGAAATAACAAAACCTGAAAAAATATATTCTAAAACTAACGTGCCAAAACCTAAAAATAAAATCATTCCCGATTTAGTTCAACCCATAAACCTAACCTATGAACAGTTCCTCACAGAACCAATTTCAGTAACAGAGTTATTAGACTGGATGTTTGATGATAATGGTAACCAACCATCGGTTAAGGTACTTGAAAACGAATATAACAAATACCATGCGGAACGTGGAACATTGTTACACACATTACTTTATCTCTGGGATTTTAACAATGATAAAGAACCTCTTTTAGAACACATCCTCTCCTTTACTAAAAACTATCTCTACATAGACAATATTGAAAATGAAATTCAGTCTCTTATTGATAAAATCCGAACAAATCCCGTGTATAATAGTCTTAGGACAAATGTCCCATTATATCGAGAAATACCGTTTCTTTGGAAAATAGAACCTATAACAATCAAAGGCACAGTAGATGCTGTTCTTTCCGATGGCACCATTATTGACTATAAAACAGGAAAAAACGCAAGTGAACATGCCGAAAAATATTGGAAACAGTTACAAATTTACTACTATGCCCTATCCGAAACAAATATAAAATTAAATAAAATATTAAATTTAGTATACATTGACCAACAAAAATATGATATAAAAATAGTAGATATATCAGAAAAACAATCACTGGTCTTAGAAATGAAAAATGCTATTATGAAACATATTCTCAACAATAACAAAGGAAAGGGAGTATGAAATTCACTGTCACATGTCCTTACTGTTCCAAAGAGGTTCCACTCAACTCATCAGAAGTCGGACAAAAAGTTATCTGCCCCTATTGCAATAAACCCTTTGTAGTAAAAATTATCGAACCTATTGACAAATCAGAGACACCACCAATCGCAGACAAAAGCAAACTATCCTTCCATCCTGAACTCGAAGAATCAAAACAGTTAATCAATAAAGTTGAAAAAGATATTGACGAAATGGAAGCCGAGAATATATTAGATAAATTTTATGCTTTAGAAGAACTCATTTCTAATTATATTGAAGAACAAAAATACGACCCAGATACAAAAGTAGCTTTATTAGTCATCGCCTCAAAAAAACAAATCGAAATTTCTAAACAGGTTAAAGAACACCTTCAAAAAAATTCACCAGGATTACCATTACCTGCCCATATCGGATATATAACTCTTTCAGATATACGCGAACGACAAGGGATATATGAAGAATGCATAATAATCTGTCAACAAGCCCTTGAAGAAGGTTGGACTGGAGATTGGCAAATACGACTCAATCGATGCCGAAAAACCTCCATGATAAAAAAACGCAAAACATAGCACATATGTTTTCCCCTACCAATCAATTCCTGTAACAAATCCTATCCTTATAAGTATTTTTATTTAGACGAAAATAAAAAACACAAGGAGAATATCCTATGCTATGGTTATTTTTAGAAGCAGTAGAAGCCTTCGTCAACGCAATATTTAAAGCCGTTAGTGATTTCTTATTTATATTGGGAATTCCTGTCGACTTAAAACCTATTGACATCGGGAACCAACGATAATATAAAGAACTATTAAGAAATTGAAACTTTTTCATCCCTTTATATATTCTATTATTAGAAACAGTTTGGAGATAAACGAGTGCGTACATACCCGACAATACCGCCAGAAAGGCTTGAAACAACAGGTGGTTTCCTATATACCATCGTCAACCAGTTTGTAGAAATTGTTAATCATATATTCAAAGCATTAGGCTGGTGGATTCGGGTCATACCATGGGAATAATTCTAAACAAATCTTAAATATGCGTCCTTAATCTGCTGAATCAAATTTTCGGGGGGTAAAGCCCAATATTTCTCAGAAAATATTTCTACCTCTATAAATCCATGAAAACCAGCCTGCTCCACCCATGCCCTTATTTGACGTATAGGAATACATCCTTCCCCCATCAAACCCCTATCTGTTAATAAATGCGTCGTCGGTGTCTTCCAATCCGACACATGGAACGCCTTTATTTTCCTCTCCGCCCGCATAATTTCCGATTGCAACCACGGTTCCCACCACACATGGTAAACATCAAGCACAATCCCCAACCACTCAGAATGCAATGCAGACACAATATTATTTGCCTGTTCCATCATATTTATTGCCGAACGATTATCCGCATACATAGGATGGAGTGGCTCAATTCCTAAACACACCTCCGCCGACTTCGCATGAGGCAAAACCTTTTGTATTCCATCCATAATCTGCTGGCGTGCCTCCGATAAAGGAACCCCAGGCTCCGCCCCACAGACAAGCACCAAAAGTGGAGCACCTATCTCATACGCCTCATCTATTGCCTTCATAGTCTCAATACATGCCTGCTCACGTTCCCTACCACTTGCACTCGGGAAAAAGCCCCCTCGACAAACACTAACTACGTTCAAACCAGAATCAGTCAATATCTTTTTAGACTCTTTCAACCCCGTATCATGAATATGCTCCCGCCATACTGTAATTCCAGGAACCTCATACTTCTGAAATAGCTTCACAATTTCAAAAAGAGATAAAAATTTAAACGTCATTGTATGAATAGCCAGACGACCATAATTCTCTAACCGTTCAACCATAAAAAATAAACCCTATATCATTCTTATAAAATCTCTAAAATTAAATCCTATTTAAGATATGTATAAAAAAGAATTATAGAGGAAGGGAAGAGAAGAAAAAAAACGAAACAATATGCAAATCATTTTCATTTTCTACCCTTCCTTAATGTCTCAGTATCAATGTTGATACTTCACTAAACAAAATAGAAACGCAAGTATCATTAAACTAAGGGGAGCATCCCTGCTCCCAAAAAAAATAAACATCAACATCCAATCTACCCATTCGTGAGCAAGTCCACCCCCGCTACATTATTACATTATGTAGACACCCCTACCTGAATTTTTTACTTAGCAATTACACACGGCAAAGAACACTTAACTACAGAACTTTTTCAATTTTTTCCTCCGTGTCCTCTGCAGTTTATTTCTTTTCCAAATGTAAGTGTAGTGGGAGCATCCCTGCTCCCCTAAAAAACGATTTTTCTCCACTGCAAATGATGATTGTAGTGTAATCAATCCAATCAGGAGTGGGGATAATCCCGTTACACGTCTTCACTCTTTATTGCAGACACATATATGTCTACCCCTACGGATAATCCCTCATAGGCACTCTTGCCTGTGCTACTTTTTAACCACAAGCACGATGTTTTTGTTACTCTTTTTATCTCCGCCTACGCATACCACTCATAGAAACTATCAGCATACCAAACAGAATAACATCTAATAGGTATTTCCACCACGTATCATTGCCTAACGATTTATCACCAAAACAACCGCAACCGCAGAATTTCTTGGGCGTCTCTGTTGGTGTTTCTGTAGCACCTTCACCTT
>ERZ795046.113-NODE-113-length-103210-cov-20.283777_pt1 | contig 103210 bp, 102 predicted proteins | sample MGYA00375130_ERZ795046 | MGnify/ENA primary metagenome ERZ795046 (study PRJEB30175, sample SAMN05720202) | activated sludge metagenome | isolation source: anaerobic digester from wastewater treatment plant | place: Japan | collected 2015-05-15 ... | reverse complement strand
CTTTTAATCCGGGTGTCGCAGGTTCGAATCCTGCACGGCTCACCAGGTTTTTAAACTTTAAAGCGGTCCCATCGTCTAGAGGCCTAGGACACCGCCCTTTCAAGGCGGCGGCACGGGTTCGAATCCCGTTGGGACCGCCATTGTGTAGTTGAAGTGCCTAAGCCGGTGTAGCTCAACAGGCAGAGCAGCGCACTCGTAATGCGCAGGTTGGCGGTTCAAGTCCGCCCGCCGGCTCCATCTGTATCGTTTGATGTGGATTGCGTCTGGAGGCAAATTTGATGCAAAAATTTAAGACCCTTAGGTTTGGGTTGTTAGAATACAGCGAAGACGATGTCCTCTATTTCCCCAAGGGAATTCCCGGTTTCGATGACCACAAAAGATGGCTGCTTCTAGGTGACGACGACGAAGGCAATCCCATAAAATGGCTTCAGAGCCTTGAAGATAGCGATGTCGCCCTTCCAGTGATGCCGCCGGAGTTTATAATTCCCAAATACGATCCCCAGCTATGCGAAGGCGACATAAAAGACCTGAAAGCCCCACTAAACGAGCTTTGCTTTTTCGTGGTGGTGGCCGTTCCGGAAAATGCACCGTGGGAAGCAACGGCTAACGTTCGTGCCCCAATTGTCATAAACATTGCGGAGCGTCTGGGCAAGCAAGTGATAGGTCAAAGAGAAGATTATGGGATACGGCATTATATCTTTGATGATACAACAAGAGAAAACATTAAAAATGCCTTCCTTGAGGCTCAAAGGGCATCGGGCAAGGGGGGTGCCCCTTAAATGCTTGTGCTTTCTCGTAAGGAAGGCCAGTCTCTGATCCTCAACGATAACATCGAAGTAATGGTCGTAGAAATTGCGAAGGGCCAGGTCCGTCTGGGGATCAGGGCGCCGAAGGACGTCTTGGTGCTACGCAAGGAACTTACCGAAGAGGTGGCTGACTCCAACAGGCTTTCTGCCCAAACGCGGGATGTGGAAGTCCTAGGTTCTGTCATTAAAAAATCGCATCCTGAAAACTAATAAGATGTTGTCGCTTTAATTTCTCGGTTCCTTGAATACACAACTGTTCGCGTATATGACCCCCTGACGAGACGGGGGCTTTTTATTTTTAATACGGGATGATGGCGATAAAGACTTTTTATGCCATTATACTTATAATACATCCGATGAGGTGATTACTTTTGAGGCGTATATTTTTGTTGCGCCACGGCAAAACCGAATGGAACGGACAATTTCGCTATCAGGGAAAAAGTGACGTTCCGCTAAACGAGGAAGGTCGTTTACAAGCTCAAAGAGCCGCTCTGAGGTTGACGTCCTTAGGTATAGACGCCATATATGCAAGTCCGCTTTCTCGGGCGAAGGAGACCGCACATATAGTCTCAAAGACCCTGGGCGTTCCCATAAAGGGCCTTTACGAAGAGCTCTGCGAGATGAACTTCGGTGCCTGGGAAGGGTTGACGGCGCCCGATATAGAAAGGTCTTACGCGGAAAGCTTTCGGCTTTGGAGGAGAAATCCCGAAAAGGTCAAGATCCCTAAGGGGGAAAGTTTTAGCGAAGTTGTAGAACGCGTTACCTGCGGGATGAAGAAAATCTTAAACGATGCAGGCGAAAATATCCTGGTCGTCGCCCACGGCGGGTCTATAAGGGCTGCCCTGGCGGGACTTTTTGCGATGGATATCTCGGCATCTTGGAGGATTCGCATAGATAACTGCAGCTTGACATCGATGGAACTGGGAAGCGACAGGGTGATGCTCGCCTTTGCCAACGATACCTTGCATTTGCTGGTCGACGATGAGGGCCTGGTGCCCAATCTTCCCGTGTTGGTATAGCAAAACCGATCAGACGAAGGAGACGGTGAAATGCGCCTCGACTCCGCTTTTAAGGACGGCTTTCCTGAAAAAGATTTATGGGAAAAGGTGAAATCGGGTGACGAAAAAGCGCGCGAAGAGGTGATAATTTCTTATAGGCCAATGGTGTTTTGGCTTGCGAGTAAGTTGCACGTGTCTCCCTCTTCCTATCAGGACCTGATACAGGAGGGCATGGTAGCCCTCATAGAGGCCGTTGACAGGTACGATTCGACGCGAGGGGTTAAGTTCATCACCTATGCGTATTATCGCGTCAAGGGTCATATGATCAATTTCCTGGAAAGGTCCGAGGCCAAGGCGCCCGAGCCGGTCGAAATAGACGAGACATTTTATCGGCGCGAACTGTTTTACGATGAAGACTGGCTTGTAGACCTTGAAGAGGCAATGGGGTCTTTAACCGCCAGCGAAGCCGAGATCATAACGGCGATCCATATAAAGGGTTTGACCGTCAAGGAGCTGGCTCGAAGGAAAGGGGTGGACATCAGCTACATCTACAGAATTAGAAGGAAAGCCATAGCGAAGCTGAAGAAGGTCTTTGGGGTAACCTAATTAAAGGCATAAATCCGGGAGGGGGCCTTCATGGAAAGGCGTCTTTTGAGAATAAGGCGATGGATAGATAGGAGCTTAGAGGCATGGAGGCGCGGAAATCCAAGGGATGTCATCGTGGAGCTTGAGTGTGCCGAGGCCGAGATGCGCATCGCCAAGGATGAAATCCTGTCCCTGGCCGTGTCGGGCAGTACTCCCAGACGGCGAAATATTTCGCAGCTTTTGTCATCCCTATTTGTTGCAGCTATATTTTTGATGGCCGTTGCCTTGCCCGTTTCCATGGATAGCTTTAATGGGCAAAACGAGGCAAACGTGATCGCAAAAGGAGAAAGCAGTTCACTTCATATGAGCCTTATAACAGACGATGAAGAGCGGTTTATCTTGGCTTTGAGGAAGAGCTTAAGCGATACGAACGTGGCGCGGGCTTACGAACTGAGTAAAGCGAAGGGCGAAGGGCAAATTATAAAAGGTCCTTCTTCCAGGACTTCCAAGCCCACATCTTCTTCAAATGTGATAAAAAATGAGCAAAAGGGCCTACGCGAGCATGGGCACCGCGATGTATCATTTGAGGAAACTATGCTGGAAGATTTCCTTAAATTGGTTCAGCGAGGGGAGAAGGCCCTACGCGATCAAAGCGGTACAGCTGTGGAGTTTTCAAACTGAAGGAGTGATCTTGGGGATGAGGTTTTGCGTAAGACTTATATTGATTAGTGCACTTCTTTTGCTATCGAGCTCATCTTTTGTCTTTGCCCAGTCCTATCCCAAAGTAGTGGAGCTGAAGGTGGAGGGCAATCAACAGGTCGATGCAAACTACATATTATCGGTCGTCGGAGTCAAGGTCGATCAGCCGGTGGACAAAGAACAGCTGGACAAAGACGTGGAGGCCATTTACAACCTCGGCTTTTTTTCCTATGTGGACGTAAGAGTTGAACCCGTCGAAGGGGGAACAAGGGTAGTTTACGTGGTACAGGAAAACCCTGTCGTAAAGGAAATAAGGTTTGAGGGAAACGAAGTATATAGCGAGGATGAACTTAAAGAGCTTGTCTTTACGAAGCCTGGCAACATCTTCAACTCCGTCTTCTTCAGGCACGACCTCGAGAGGATCAGAAACAAATATCAGGAAGACGGATACGCCATGATGCGCGTACAGGACGTTAGGATAGAGGATGGCGTCATTACGGTCAAGATCCTGGAGCCCAAGGTCGGTGAGATCGCAATTCAGGGCAACGAGAAGACGAAGACCTACGTAATAGAGCGCGAGATAAAGCTTAAACCAGGGGATCACTTCAACGCCAAGGTCCTTAGGCATTCCCTAAATAAGCTGCAGAAGCTGGGATACTTCGAGACGGTAAACGTAGGGTTTGAGCCAACGGAGGACCCCGGCCTAGTCAACATCGTTGTCTCGGTGGAAGAGCAAAGGACGGGCAGGATTGGCCTGTCTATAGGGCATGGCTCAAGCAGCGGATGGAGCGGAGGCTTGTCTTACGAGGACACCAACTGGAAGGGATTGGGACGTACCGCATCCGTCGGATTTGAGACGGGAGACAGAGAACAATATTGGATAACTTACGAGGAGCCCTACATGGACACGGACTACTACTCCTGGAGGATAAACCTCTATAAGTGGGAGTGGGACGACATAGAAAACTACATAGGCGGAGAGCCGGTGTTCGAATACGAGGAGTCCAGGACAGGCATATCCATCGGGGCTGGCAAGAAGTTCAAACGCGATCCCAGGCTTAGTTGGTATGCAACGCTTGATTGGCACGATTCTGAAATATCTTACGATGATATATACTGGTATAGCGAATTTGATCGAGCAGCCATTCAGGTCAGCGCGAATGACACTACGGGCAAATACAAGGGCAAAGACGTGGACGAAATCCGAAGAATGTACTTCAACGAACACATGCAATCGGGAAAGACCTTCTCCGTCATGGGCAGATTGCAACGATCCACGCTGGACGAGTACCTGAGCTATCCAAAGGGAGATGTCGTCAGCTTAAACGTAGAACAGGCCCTGGATTTCCTGGGCAGCGAATGGAACTTCACCAAATACTGGCTTGAAGCCAAATATTACACGCCAGTAACCAAGATAGGGGAGATCTTCGATATCGACCTTGGGACGCAAGATACCCCGGTGATTTTCGCCGCCCGCGTGAGGACCGGCTTTTCAAGCGGCGAGATCCCATTCATGGATCAGTATTTCTTGGGCGGAGACAAGGACCTTCGCGGTTATGAAGAGGACGAGTTTTACGGTACGGAGATGTTTTTGGCCAACTTCGAGATTAGGATACCCATCGAGCAGGCCTTTGGGCTGGTATTCTTCTACGACGCCGGAAACGCCTGGGGGGATAGCGATCCCTTGATAGATTATCTTTATAGGACCGTAGGTCATGGCGAAAGCCGATCTTCGAGCTTCGACCTGTCGGATCTGCACGATTCCTACGGCATAGGCGTTCGCGTGAGAACCCCCCTTGGCAACTTGCGCATAGATCTGGCCGAAGGAGAGTACGAGACCTATACGCACTTCGGGTTTGGTGAGCTTTTCTAAAGGGCGACATGAAACGCCTGTGGGGGGTAGCTTTTCTGCTTTTATGGGCAGTTTTTTGCAGGCCTAAAGGGGCGGAATGCAGCGTAGTCGTTGCAGGTCCGCCCGAATGGCTTGCCGATGCCATAAGGGGAAGCATCATCGCTGTCATGAAGGAGATGCCATCCTACGAGTTAAAGGATCAGGAAAGGCTTCTTGCCATGGTATCCGAGAGGATCTTTGAGGGTTACAGGGTAAATGCCCTTCGTATAGCCGGTAAAGACGATGTATTTATAGAGCTTATTCCCGTTAAGGCAGACAGCTGGGAGGCAGACGTTACATTTCCGAAGCTTTATCCACCCTGCGATGAGTGGTTTCGCCTAGACGCCTCAGGAATGAAAGAAGAGATTTTGAGCCTTTTGCAGGGCGTGCCTGTCGAAGCGCTACGTTGGGCCGATGAGGTCTTTTTAAAGGAAGTACGCAATATAGCCTCCTCCCGCCTTCCAGGGTGGGAGCCTCATGTTATGGTTAGCAAAAAAGACGAATGTTATGCCGTAGAGCTGTCCTTTACGGCAAGCCAAGACCTGGTCTTGGCGATAGATGCCCACGTATTTTCCAGGTCTTTGCCGTCCTTTTGGCAGTACGATATGCGAGAAAAGCTGCTTGAAAGCCTGTCGCCCTTCATTGGGATCCCCGTAGGTTGGGCAGCTAAGCACGAGAGAGACGTAGAGCGGGTTGTGAACGAAAGGCTCAAAGATACTCGGCTTTCCGGCACGGCAAGGATAGAAGTTGAATCCCAGTTTGTTTCCTCTAAGATAGCAAAGGCCAATGTGAACGTGGAAAGCAAAAGGTATACCCTTAACGTCTGGGGGGCGGCTTACGCAGGCACTGAGGATAAGTCTACCGAGCTCGGACTGCATTTCGGGCGGAAGGCGCAGCCCCTCCATTCGTGGGATATCGAGCTTTATGGAGAGGCAGTAATGTTATTGGATGATGGCGATAGCGAGGAAAGGCTTGGTTTCAGGTGGTCTCCCTACAAGAACTTTTGGCTTGGAGCCGAAAGGGAGCTTGAAGAGGATAAGACCTGGTATCGCCTGTGGATTGAAGGAGGCCTTAAGGCCTTTTACGCCTGGTGGCGTCATTCCGACGAACATGAAAACAATGCCGCATTAGGCTATCGATTTACCGAACACCTTTCTTTGGAGCTCTACATAGACGAGCGGGATGACGATGAGGTAAGCATTAGAGCGGTAGGCAATTTTTGATCTTTGTTCGGGAAGGGGAAGAACGTTGAAGAAATTCGATGATGCATGGAGACTTTCACAGGTTGCATCCTTTTTGTGCGGTCGCCTCGTGGGCGACCCGGATAGGCTCATTTTAGGGGTGGCCTCTCCGGAGGAGGTCACTCAGGAATACATATGTGTATTATGGGAAAAAAGTGCCTTCAGGAAGCTGGTAAAAGACGTACCCGTAGTGGTGCCCCTTGGTTGGCTCGAGCCTGACAGGATCGGTGTTGAGGTAGAAGAACCGAAGATTGCCTTTGCCAAACTGCTTTCGCTCTTCGAGAGGCCCCGAACGCCTAAATGCGAGGTACATCCTACGGCTGTGATATCGCAAAGCGCTGAAGTGCATCCTTCGGCTTACATCGGTCCGTTTTGCGTGGTAAGGGAAGGGGCAAAGATCGCCAAGGACGTCGCATTGGAGGCACACGTATTCGTGGGGAAAGATGTCTTCATCGACGAAGGTACGATCGTTGAACCTCACGTTACCCTGTATCATGGCGTGAAGTTAGGAAAGAGGTGTCTGATCCATGCAGGCGCTTCTTTGGGTTGCGAGGGCTTCGGTTTCTGCAGTAGGGATGGCAAATTGGTCAAAATACCACAGGTTGGGGGTCTGGTTATAGGAGACGAAGTCGAGGTTGGGGCATTGACCAGCATCGATAGGGGCACCCTGGGAGACACGCGCATCGGCTCCGGTACCAAGATAGGCGATTGCGTCCACGTGGGACACAATGCACAGGTCGGATCTAACTGCATCTTGGTTGCCATGACAGGGATCGCGGGAAGTGCCGTGATCGAGGATAACGTCATAATGGCTGCCCAAAGCGGGGTCAAGGATCACGCAAGGGTAGGTAAAGGTTCCATAGTGGCCGCCAAATCGGGAGTTACGAAGGACATACCGCCCGGCATGATGGTCTCGGGCTTTCCGGCGCGGGATCATCGAGAGGAGCTAAAAATCCAGGCCTTGACTCAGAGGTTGCCTGAGATATATGAAAGGCTTTTGCGCTTAGAGCGCTTACATGAAGGAGTTGGCAATGAGGATGAAAAGGGTAACCCTTCAAAGGCCGATTGAAGTCGAGGGCTTGGGATTACACAGCGGCAAGATTAGCAAGGTTGTGATGCTTCCCTCCGATGGGGGAGATGGTATAATGATTGGCGCTGTAAAGGGGCAAATGCCCTATCCCATAGGGGAGTGCGATATATTCTCTCCTGGGCGTTCAACATGTGTTGTATTGCCCAGCGGGCATACGATCTTTACGATGGAGCACTTGCTGGCTGCCCTTTACGGAATGGGCGTTGACGATATCATAGTATTGGTGGATGGTGACGAGATCCCCATATTTGACGGCAGTGCAGGTCAATGGGTCAAGCTTTTGGAAGAAGCTGGCCTAAGGGAGAGGGAAGGTACCGAAAAGACGATTTATAGCGTATGCTCTCCCCTTTGCGTCGAGGACGAATCTGGCGATGCCTGGGTGGCGTGCTTGCCCTGCGAAAATCTGAAGGTCACTTACGTGATCTCTTTTGATGACGTCTCCATAGGGACTCAAACCTTTGTCGCGGAGGTTACAAGAACAAGGTTTGTCGAAGAGATTGCTCCTTCCAGGACTTTCGTCAGGCTCAAGGATGTGGAGGAGCTGAAAAAAGAAGGGTTGGCCCGCGGAGGAAGCCTGCATAATGCCTTGGTCTTCGGCAACGATGGTCTGCTGAACGATACCCAGATGCGTTTTGCCAATGAATGTGCCCGCCATAAGGCCCTGGATTTACTGGGCGATTTGGCGTTAGTGGGGTTGCCCCTGCAGGCGCACGTGATCGGTTACAAGGCAGGCCACAGGCTTCACTTGCGTTTGGTGGACCGATTAAGACGGCTGTGTAAAGGTGGTTGGAGCTGATGGACTTGGAGAAGTATGTTGACATTCACAAGATAATGGAGTTTCTCCCTCACAGGTACCCCTTTTTATTGGTGGACAGGATACTCGAGGTTGACGAAGGAAGGATAGTGGGGCTTAAAAATGTTACCATTAACGAGCCCTTCTTTCAGGGGCATTTTCCGGACGAGCCCGTCATGCCGGGCGTCCTGGTCTTGGAGGCGATGGGGCAAGTTGCAGCCATGATGATAGTCCTTCGTCCCGACATGCAGGGCATGGTCACCTACCTGACGGGCGTGGACAAGGCCAAGTTTCGAAGGCCCGTGTGTCCGGGAGATCAGTTGATAACCGAGGCAAAGGTTTGCAGGTTGCGAGGACGCGTGGGGCAAGTGAAGGCAGTGGCACGCGTCAACGATGAGATGGCTGCGGAAGCGTTGTTCAGCTTCGTGGTGGCCAAGAATTTGTTGCAGAGGGGATAGACATGAAGGGGACCATACATCCGACTGCTATCGTATCTTCCAAGGCCGAACTGGACGAAGGGGTTACCATAGGTCCCTACAGCATCATTGAAGATGAGGTATTTATCGGCAAAAATACCGTGATAGGGGCTTACGTGAGGATATTTAATTTTGTCCAGATTGGGCAGGATTGCAGGATATATGAAAATGCTGTCATAGGCGGGGAGCCGCAGGATCATTCCTTTCGTGGCGAAAGGACGAAGGTCGTCGTGGGCGATCGCACAATAATAAGGGAAGGCGTGACGATACACCGTGCCACGGGCGAAGGGCAATCTACCGTGATCGGTGATGACGTGTTTCTGATGGAGGGTGTTCACGTGGGACATAACGTTAGGATCGGAAATCACGTCATTGTGGCAAACAAAAGCGGCCTGGCCGGCTATTGCGAGTTGGAAGATTACGCCAATCTCGGGGGAATGGTGGGAATACATCAGTTCGTCAAGATAGGCAGGTTGTGCATGATTGGAGGCCTATCCAAGGTCGTAAAGGACATTCCCCCCTTCGTCCTGGCGGACGGAAGGCCCGCAAGGATCTACGGCATAAATAAGGTCGGCCTTCAGCGCGCAGGCTTTGACTCGACGTTAAGGGAGCATATAAAGCGAATTTACAGACAACTTTATCACAATGGATTGCCCTTAAGACAAGCTGTCGAGATGATGCGAAGGCAAGGCCTTGGCGATCCCATCATCACTGAGATAGTAAGCTTCTTCGATAGATCCAGGAGAGGCTTGGTGCCATGGCCCAGCGCGCGCGTCTTCATGGGAGATGTGGAATGATGGATATTAAGCTTTTGGCGCTGGATGTGGATGGGACGTTGACCGACGGATCGGTTTACATGGACGGCGAAGGCCATGAATTTAAACGTTTCGACATCCAAGACGGCATGGGAATTGCCATGCTAAGGCGCCAGGGCATCGAGGTTGCGATTATAAGCGGAAGGTTTTCCGCCTCCACCGATCAACGAGCAAAGGACCTGGGCATACCCTTTGTATTTAATGGCGTGAAGGATAAGCTGGCTACGCTTGTGTCCCTGGCCGAAAAGCTGAACTTGAAGCCTGAGGAAGTTGCCTACATGGGCGATGACGTCAACGATATCGAATGCATAAAGTGGGCTGGCCTCGGCGTAGCGGTGGCGAATGCCAGACAGGAGACGAAAGAAGCTGCAGATTACGTCACGGCCTCAAGCGGCGGTCAAGGGGCCGTCAGGGAAGTTGCCGATATGCTCCTTAAGAGGGGACGGTAGTTGCCATCATGGCCGGATTTCGATTCAGGTTATTGGACAAGTTCATCATAAACGAATTTTATCCGACCTTCGTCTTCGGCGTAATGGTTTTTACGACCCTCCTTGTCGCAGGAGACCTGCTTTTCGACATAGCCGATCTGCTCATACAAAGCCGGGTGCCCTTTGGGGTCGTTTTCAGGTTGTTTCTGTATCGTCTGCCTGGCGTGGTGGTGCTGACGTTGCCCATGGCAGCCCTTTTGGCGACCATATTGAGCTTTGGAAAGATGGCGGCGCAGTCGGAGTTAACGGCCATAAAGGCCTCCGGAATAAGTTTCTATCGCGTCTTGCGCCCCATAATCTTGGCCAGCATCATCGTAGGCGGTTGTGCGCTCCTTTTCAATGAGACCGTAGTTCCGTTGACGGACAGGGCAGCCGATAACGTCATGAGGTATGAGGTGGCCAAACAGAAGCCGGCGTTGCTCAAGGAGCAGATGTTTTTGAAGGAAGAGAAGGATGGAAAATTGTCGAGGGTCATCTATATAGGAAAGCTCTTTCCTCAGGAGGGAAATATGGATGACGTGCTGATACAGGAGTTCGACTCCGACAAGCTTGTGCGAATAATGACGGCCAAAGGCGGCGAATGGAAGGACGGAGAGTGGTGGCTTTACAACGGCCAGGTATTTAACGTCACCCAGGAAGGCTTGGTAGAGCCTCTTTTCAGCTTCGAAAGGCAACAACTGACGCTTCCGCTGTCGCCTGCCCAGGTAGTTGCCAGCTCGCAGGATCCCAAAAAGATGTCGGCCCTTGAGCTTTACAGCTATATTAAATTGATGAAGATCCAGGGCGTGGACGTCGATTCCCTATGGGTCCTCTTGCACCTCAGGCTGGCCGTCCCTTGGGCAAGCGTCGTGCTGGCCCTGGTTGGAGCTTCGGTAGGAGCCGGAAGCAGGCGGTCTGGATCCGGCATGGGCATCGGCGTGTCGATCATCTTGGTCTTCGCCTACTACGTCTTCATGTCCTTTTGCCGTTCCCTGGGACAGGGCGGTTACGTCTCGCCCCTTGCGGCGGCCTGGATTCCGAACTTGATATTTTTGTTGTGCGGATCTTATATGGCCAAAAGGGCCAACAGGTGATGACGATGCAGTTTAAAGGAGTTGCCATCATAGCAGGTGATGGTCGGCTGCCCCTTGAAATAGCGCGTCGCCTCACCACGCGGGGGTATCCTCCCATCGTGTATTCCTTTGGAGAACACGAGGCATCCCTCTCGAAGTTTGCCCTGGAATTAATTGAACTTTCCAGCCTGAACTTGGGATTCGTCATCGAAGACATGAGGCGTAGGGGTGTCTGCGAAATAATTATGGCGGGGGTAGTGCCAAAGACCCTGATGTATCATCAGGGATTGCACGACGAGCAGTTAAAAAAATTGCTTCAAAGCTTAGAATCTCGCGACGATCACAACTTGCTCGGCAATATAGTCTTGACTTTGGAAAAAGAAGGTTTTAAGGTAATTGGCTACAGGGAAATCATCTCCGATTGGCTTGCCCCTGAGGGGCATTTTGCCGGCAGGCTTCCGACAAATGGCGAGCTTGAGGACGTGGAATACGGCAAGGCCATTGCAAAGGTGTTGCTTCCCCTCTCCTTTGGACAGACATTGGTGGTACATAAAAAGGCAGTAGTTGCCGTGGAGGCAATGGAGGGAACGGACGCCATGTTGCTTAGGGCCGGCAGCCTGGCTAAGGGCGGCGTAGTCATAAAGATGATGCGTCCCGATCAGGACGAACGATACGATTTACCTACCGTGGGAGTTAGGACGTTACAGAACATGTTGAACGCCGGTCTTAAGTGCCTTGCCGTTGAGGCAGGAAAGACCGTGATAATCAAGCCTGACGAGTTTAAGCGTTTTGCTTCGGATTTCGACATATCCGTTCTGGGGGTAAGGCATTGAGCTTATTTTTAAGCTGCGGTGAGGCCTCCGGCGACCATTATGCCGGATGCCTCATAAAGGCCTTAGATGGCAGGCTGGGGCGCTGTTGGGGGATGCTCGGACCCGAAGGCACTACGTCGGGAGGGCATGAAGTTTGGAGCTACAGCGAGCTTCAGGTCATGGGCATTTCGGAAGGCCTCAAAAGCCTTTTAAGGCTGTCTCGCCTCAAAGATAGAATGGCAAATTCCGTACTGAAGGAGATGCCCGATTGTGTGGTGGTCATCGATAGCCCCGATTACCATATACCCTTGATTAAGGCGATTCGAAGAAAGGGGTATCGAAACCCCATCTTTTATGTCTCACCGCCGACGGCTTGGGCGTGGCGGGCAAAGAGGGCTGATGTGATCAGGGATCTTGAGGTAACGTGCTTCCCGTTGTTTGAGTTCGAACACCGCTTTTACACCGACAAGGGAGTCGAAAGCCGCTGGATGGGACATCCCTTGCTGGATGACCTGTGCGATTACACCCCGGACGAAGATGTAATTAATGCCTATAGCGGAAAACGCATAGTTGCCCTCCTGCCGGGCAGCAGATCGACAGAGGTCAGGCGCCTTGCCCCTGTTTTAAGGGAAGTTGGCGTCGAACTGAAGCGTATGGGCTATAATCCGGTGGTCTCTGTCGCCAAAAGCTTGCCTTCCGTCGATCGGCAGGCGCTGAAAAGCATGGATAGCTGCTTGTCGTTTTTTGAGGGCAAGGGAGTTGACCTGATGTACGTGTCGGAATTTGTCATCGGCGCCTGCGGTACAGCTGCCGTGGAGGCCATGATGTTGGATAAATTCATGGTCGTTTTGTACAAGGCCTCGTTTTTAAGCTATTTGGTCTACAAGCTCATGGTTAAAACGCAGTGGGTTGCCATGCCCAACATACTGTTGGGGCGCGAAGTTTACCCCGAGCTGCTTCAAGGCGAGGTCAAAGCTTCATCGGTGCTGGAGGCGGTGTTAAGGTATTTGAAGGATACAACAAAGGTACACAACGATTTAGCAAAGGCCAGAAGCAAGATGGGCGATCGCGGAGCGTACAAATTTTGGGCTGACGTCATCGCGAAAACGGTGGGACGATGAAGGCGGTATATATACTTACAAACGGTCCGGGAGAGCTTTGGGATTGGGCTAGGCCCTTGGTTTACGAGCTCGATAAAAGGGGGATCAGATCCGTATTATGGTTGCTCCCGTGCCAGTTCGCTTCCGGCATGGAAAGAACCTGTGCCCACAGGCTTTCCTTTTATCGCATCATCGGTCCCTACAATTGGGCAAAGACCTTTTATGAATCGATCAGGGCAAGGGATGTTGGGTTAGTCGTACAGCTTGGCGGAGACTTGATGTTTGGAAGGTTTTTATCGAGGATGAGCGGCGCAGAGCTTTTCTGCTATACCTATGGCAGGAAAAGGGGACTGCGCGGTTGTTCCAGGGTCTTTACCGCTTATGAGGTCATGGCAGACCACATTCGAGAAGATGGCGTTTCCCCCCTGGTGATTGGCGATCTGGTCGCCGATTCTCTGAGATTGGATCTTGACGTGGGCGAAGGCCCTAAAATGGGTTTACCGGCTCAAAAGTACACATCGCGGAAAGTTGCCCTTTTCCCGGGCAGCAGGCCGGCCATAAGGCGAAGGGCCTTGTCTTATTTAAGGGAACTGTACGGCCATCTTCGAAGCTTATTGGATATAGACGTCATAACCTTGCTTTCGCCTTTTTCTTTGGACGAAGAGGTAAAGGCATGGGAAGAAGCCGGCTTGAATCCAACCAGGGAAAGCACCCCGTTTGCTTTAAGGGGCGTAGATTTGGCGTTGACGCAGCCTGGGACAAACACGTTGGAATTGCTTTATTTAAGGGTGCCTACTCTCGTGGCAGTGCCTTACGCCTTTTTAAGCGATATACCGTTTAGCGGACTTAAGGGAGTTATGTTGCGTTTGCCCTTGGTTAAAGATAGGCTGTTGCAGTCCCTATCTAAAAAGAAGGGCATGCTCTCGTGGCCCAATAGAATAACAGGTAAAAACTTGATCCCTGAACTTGTGGGAGATTACACGCCAAAGGAGCTTGCAGAGGCGATGATCGAATATTTAAACGACATCGATTGGCTTAAAAAAACGTCCGAACTGATGGGCCAATTGACATCGTCATACGGGGCCTCGAAGCGATTGGCGGAGGAGATAATGCAATGTCTTGGTTAAAGAAGAAACTCATATTGACCAGATCGCAGAGAAGCACTTATCTGCGTCTGATAAGTTATTTAAAGCCCTATTTGGGCAGACTGTTTGCTGCTATCGCCTGCATGTCCATTTCTTCCCTGTTGGCGGTGTTGCCGCCCTGGTTGCTCAAAAACATAGTCGATGACGTATTGATACAGAAAAACCTATTCTTGCTTCATTTTCTGGCCCTAGGCATAGTTTTAATCTACCTGTGCAAGGCGGTATTTTCGTATGGGCAGACCTATTTGATGGGTTGGGTGGGGCAACGCGTGATAATGGATATAAGGGTTCAGCTTTACGATCACATGCAGAAGATGTCCTTAAGATACCTATATAAGTCTCGCATAGGCGATTTGATCTCCCGCATAACGAACGACGTGATGACCCTTCAAAACCTGGTGACTAACGTAGTAATCGATCTGGTCGTACAAAGCGTTACCTTTGTAGCAGTGATAATATTTCTTTTGGCATTGAACTGGCGACTGGCTTTGCTCACCTTTGTGGTCCTTCCGTTGACTGGATATGTTTTAAACGCAGCCTCAAAGAAGCTTCGCATTGTGGGCTACGAAATTCAGGAGGAACTTGGCAGGGTCGTTGCCATAGCACAGGAAGCCCTTTCTGCAATAAGGATAGTGAGGTCCTTTGCCACAGAGGACGAGGAGCTGGATAAATTTAAAAACCAAAATGTGTCTAACTTCCGCGCCCTCATGCATGGCATGCAAATTCATGCTGTTTTAGAGGGTGCCGTCGAGGTCATCCTGATCGGGGCGCTGGCGTTGATCTTATGGATAGGCGGAAGAGAGGTCGTAAGAGGCAGGAGCACTCCGGGGGAATTGATAGCCTTCATAGGTTACTTGGGCTTACTTGTACAGCCGGTAAGGGTGTTAAGCAAGGTAGTTTCCGGACTTCAAAGGGGATTGGCCGCTGCCGACAGAATATTTGAGGTGCTGAATATCTCCACAGAGGTACGTCCGCCTCGCTATCCCATAGTGCTTGAGGACGTCAAGGGCATGATAGACTTTGAGGATATCTACTTTGCCTACGAGGACGAGCTTTGGATCCTAAGGGGCATCAACCTTCACATCGAGCCCGGCGAGAAGGTTGCCATTGTCGGTCGCACCGGTGCCGGGAAATCCACCTTGGTCGACTTAATTCCAAGGTTCTACGATCCCGACAGGGGAAGCATCAAGATAGATGGGTATGACGTGAGACAGTTGGATTTAAAGGCGCTTCGAAAGCACATCGGCATCGTCCCGCAAGACCCCGTGCTGCTTAAGGGTTCCATTGCCTACAATATAGCCTACGGCTGCCCATGGGCAACTCATGAAGATATAGTTCGGGCGGCATGGCAGGCCGGGATATTGGATTTCATAAAGAGCTTACCGGATGGTTTTGATACAGAGATAGGCGAGAGGGGCGTCACCCTAAGCGGCGGTCAGCGCCAGCGCATAGCCATTGCTCGGGCCATAGTCAGAAATCCGAGGATTCTCATAATGGATGAGGCAACGTCATCCCTGGATGCAGCCATGGAGCAACACATACAGGAATCAATGCAAAGGGCGATGGAGGGAAGGACATCTCTGGTCATAGCCCACAGGCTTTCAACCGTCAGAAATGCAGATCGCATAATCGTCTTGGAGGGTGGCAAGATCGTCGAAGAGGGAGATCACGATGCCTTGCTGAAGCAAAACGGCGTGTACGCTGAGCTGTACTCCCTTCAGATGGGCGAAAGGAGCTCAAGCGCGGGACATGGCTAAACGGCCATTATCTCTTCGGCTATGTTGACGGCGTGATCGCCTATCCTTTCCAGGTGGCTCAGCATGTCCAGAAATACAACGCCGGAGGCGGGATAGCATATTCCTTTGTTCAGCCTCTGTATGTGTCTGGAACGCAGGTTTCTTTCCAGCTCATCCAACACGTCGTCCATGGGTATTATGCTCGCTGCCTTTCGTTTATCGCCGGTCTCGAGCGCCTCGACCACCGTCCTTACCGATTCAACCGCTTTGTCCAGCATCTCGTTCAGCTCTTCCACGGCCTCCTGGGAAAAGGGGAGGTTATGTTTTTCTTTATAATCTGCAAGTTCCACGATCGCCGTGGCATGATCTCCGATTCGCTCAAGGTCAGCGGAAATGCTTATGGCCGAAGTTAATATCTTTGCCTGAGCGCTATTTACGTCCTGCTGAAAGACTTTTGCCACGTAATAGCTTATGGCCTCCTCGATCTCGTCAATCGTCTCCTCTATGTTGTCGAAACGCTTCCTGTCTATCTTCGGATCTCCTCGAAATATCCCTACCGCCGTTTCCAGATTTTCAAGGCACAGCTTTGCCATCCTTATGACTTCCTTCTGGGTCTGTACCACCGCCATGAAGGGGACGGAGACCAATTTTGCGTCCAGGTATTTTGGACCGTACTCAATGGTCTGCTCTGTTCCTTTGACGAGCTTGCACACCAGGGACGTGAATTGAGGCATTAGCGGCAATAAAAGCAGTGTGGTCGTGATGTTGAATATAGTATGTGCGTTAGCGATCTGTCTTGCCATGTCAGCGCTGGTATAGGTTACGATTCGTTGAAATGGTTTTAAAAATGGGAAAAATATCGCCACCCCGACAATATTGAACAGAAGGTGAGCGTAGGCGGTCCTTTTGGCGGCTAGGGAAGTGTTTATGGAGGCCAGAAGCGCCGTAGAAGTTGTTCCAATGTTGGCCCCAAGTATTATCGGAAGAGCTGCCCCTAAATCCATCACATCCCTCGAGGCCAACATCACCAAAAGTCCCGTTACTGCCGATGAGGATTGAAGTAGGGCCGTAAATATTATTCCCACTATCACGCCTAAAAAGGGGTTGGTCCTTCCTATGCACAGGATGTTTATAAATGGAGGGTAAGATTGCAAAGGCATTACGGCATCTCCGGTGATGGAAAGTCCCAAGAATAGCATGCCAAAGCCCATGAAGCAATCGGCCCAACCTTCCTTTACGCTTTTCCTCTTGCCCAGCAACATCAAAGCCATCCCCAGCGCTATTGCTGGCAAAGCGGCTCGTTCGAGCCTGAAGGCCACCATCTGCGCTGTCACGGTTGTACCTATGTTTGCGCCCATTATCACTCCGATGGCCTGTTCAAATCTCATTATCCCTGCATTCACGAAACTTACGCACATCACTGAGGTGGCACCGGACGATTGGATTATGGCCGTAACGATTAACCCTACGGCAACGCCCGATAGGCGGCTCGACGTAAGCGTCTCAAGGATCCTTCTCAGCTTGTCTCCGGCGATCTTCTGTAAGCCCTCTCCCATCTTTGTCATTCCGTATAAAAAGAGGGCTATGCCTCCGCATGCCATAAGTATCGTTCCCAAATCGAGCCCCCCATTCGTTATTTCCCTCACGTTATTTTATAGCACACTTTCAATGGTTTTGGATGATATAATTAACGTTACCGTATTTTTGGCTTGAAAGCTTGCGGTGTCCCATATTGTTTGTCGGTTGGTGGTCGAAATGTCTGGGCCCTTGAATAGGTACTTAGATTATACAAGAGGTAAGGCCAAAAACTTCCTCTACAAGTTGCTTTTTTCTCCCCTTGGATTGCTTTACGAAATCGGCGTGTCATGTCGTAACTTCGCGTACGATCACGGCATCAATTCCTCCTTTGAGTCCTCCCTTCCGGTCATAAGCGTCGGAAATATCACCATGGGGGGGACCAATAAGACTCCCTTCGTTGAGATGCTGGCGCGAAGGTTTTTGGCGTTGGGGTTAAGGCCCGGCATTGTCACAAGGGGATACGGAGGCAAGAAGAAGGGCAGGAGCCCCCTTCTCGTGATAAACGGCCAAGGAAAGCGAGATGAAGTTGGAGACGAGTCTCTGCTCCTTTCGTCGAGGTTGCCGGATGTTCCCGTCGCAGTCTCACTCGACAGGCTTGCTGCCCTTGAGAGGTTGCATTCGGAGGGAGGCGTGGATATAGCCATCTCCGACGACACCTTTCAACATAGGCGAATGGCCAGGGATGTGGACATAGTGCTGATCGATGCCACTTGCCCCTTCGGCAACGGCAATCTTTTCCCCGCAGGGATATTGCGCGAGCCACCCAAAAACTTAATGAGGTCACATATAGTGGTGATCACGAAATCCGACCAGGTGGACAAAGACGACCTTAATTCTTTAATAGCTGCTGTTCAAGGATATGCGCCAGGGAAGCCTCTTTTTACCTCGAAACTGGTCCTGGAAAAATGGCAGCGATGGGACGGCGATGCGCTTGTCGATGCAGATCCCCTAAAGCCCGGCGTGCCTGTCTTGATATTTTCGGCCATAGGCAATCCCGAAAGCTTTCGAAATTTTATCGAAAGCATGGGGTTTGATGTCAAAGAGGAGTTGCGCTACAGAGACCATCATTTGTACTCAAGAAATGACCTTGACGACATCATGCGGCGCTGCAGTGCTGTCGGCGCTCAAGTCGCCGTATGTACCGAAAAGGACGTCTACAATTTGCCCAGGGATGGCAAGGCCTCTTTTCCCGTATTTATACCGAGCGTTATGACCACGGTCGACGATGGCGCGAATTTTTTTGCTGCACTGACGAAGGCTCTGCGACCCAAGATCGTCATCTCGTCCAACGGACATGGGGAGGATTCCATGGCGTGCATGCTTGCCGATCGTTTAAAAAGGGACCTGCCTAAAGCCCAGATATATGCTTTCCCGCTGGTGGGGAAGGGCAAGGTCTTTGAGGATGCAGGAATAGAAGTCTATCCGCCTCCCTTCGATACGCCGAGCGGGGGCGTGATAAAGTATAGCTTTTCTGAGCTTTTGAAGGACATAAGAGCCGGGTTGTTTGGTCATATAAAAAGGCAACTGGATGCCTGGTCTCGCTTGAGGGGAACGATTAGGACCCCGCTGTGCGTGGGCGATGTCTATCTGTTGCTCCATGCATTATGGGGGCAGGGGATGCCCCCCATCCTTTTGGCCACGGCAAAGACCGTCTACCTTAGAGGTCACCTAGTAATCGAAAGGTGGATACTAAGGAATAAGGCCAGAAGGGTATGGACCAGGGACGAAATGACTGCCGTTGAGCTGAAAAAAAGTTCCGTCGATGCAGTATATGCAGGCAATCCAATTATGGATTTGGCAAGTGATAATAATAATGAAGCCGATGAAGCCCTATGGCCAACGGGGGAGGGTTACAGGGTTCTTTTGCTCCCCGGCAGCAGGCAGGACGCCTACAACGACGTGAAGCTGCTTTTAAGGGCTGCCGAGTTGGTTTCAAGGGAGCTCAAGGCCAGCTTTCTGATGGTCATAGCTCCCAGCATCGAGTGGCATAAGATGGCATCAAGCCTCGAGGATTATTCTTTAAGTGGCGATATCTTGGAGAAGGATGACCTGAAGGTGAAGGTGGCCTTCTGTCCGGTCTCTGCGGCAGCGCGTAGGGCTGACGTTTTGCTTGGCCTCGGCGGCACGGCCAACCAGGTATGCGCAGGCTTGGGTGTCCCTGTAGTTTCCGTGGATGACAAGGGAAAAAGGGTCCAAAAAAAGCTCTTGGGCGATGCCGAGGTGCTCGTAAAAAGAGATCCGCGAAGGCTTGCCCTAGAGGTCGTATCTATATTGAAGGACCGCGAAAGGCACAGGTATATGTCTTCGGTGGGCAGGCAAAGGATGGGCCAACCGGGATGCATAGAAGACGTTACGGGATATCTTTTATATGAATTGGGCTGGAAGCACAGGCATGACCTTTATTGCTTCTTAGAGGATAAGTTTTTGGATGTATTCAATGAAATAAACGATGAGGAAGAGGTGAAGCTGAGCGTTGAGTAATCGCATTTTAGCGGTAGTGCCGGCGCGATACGGCAGTACCAGGTTGCAGTGCAAACCTTTGATGGAGATGGGGGGCAGGCCTTTGCTCTCCTGGGTCCTTAAAGGGCTTTCGGGTTGCAACGTAGATGATATAGCGGTTGCCACCGATCACGAGGATATAGCTGCCCTCGCCCGCAAAGAGGGGTTTGAGGCGATTATGACTCCTTCGGAGCTGCCGTCGGGGAGCAACAGGACAGCGTGGGTGGCCAGACGTAAGTCTGCAGACATCGTTTTAAACGTGCAGGTCGACGATCCCATGGTTGGTCCTGATATGATAGACCCCCTAGTCGAGGCTTTAGGCAAATCTAGGGATATAGGCGTGGCATTGTTGGCAAAGCGAATTGAAAATGCAGATGAAGTTTCTAATCCCAACGTAGTGAAGGTCGTTTTCGACCGAAACATGCGCGCCCTGTATTTTAGCAGGTCCCCCATTCCCTACGAGAGAAATAAAGGCGCCGCATACTTCAAGCATATAGGGCCTTACTGTTACAGGCGGCAGTTTCTGCTTGAATTTGACAGCTGGCCGCAGACTCCCTTGGAAAAGATCGAGAGCCTTGAGATGCTGCGTATTCTTGAAATGGGCTTCGACATATTGTGCGTGGAGTCGAAGAGAGACACCATCGAGATAGATACTCAGGAGGACGTCTTAGCCTTTGAGAAATATTTAAGAGAGCATGGAGATGAATTGCCTTGGTTAAAAAAGTAAATGTCGGAGATATAGCTATAGGGGAAGGACGCTTCGTCCTGGTGGCGGGTCCTTGCGTGCTTGAAAGTCTACCGCTTGCCCTTGAAGTGGCAAGCGAGGTCAAGGGGATATGCGACGAGCTGGGGTTGCGCTATATATTTAAGTCTTCCTTCGATAAGGCCAATCGTACGTCCATTCATTCATTCAGAGGCCCGGGCCTTGAGGTTGGCCTAAGGTGGCTTGGCGAAGTCAAATCGACCGTTGGCGTGCCGGTATTGACCGACATTCACGAGCCTGCTCAAGCTGCACCCGTTGCCGAAGTGGCAGACGTGCTTCAAATACCGGCCTTTCTGTGCAGGCAGACCGATTTACTCGTCTCGGCGGCTAAAACAGGCAAACCACTCAACATAAAAAAGGCGCAGTTCGTGAGCCCCTACGACATGCGTTTCGTCTTGGAGAAGGCCAAAGAAGCCGGTAACGATCAGGTCATATTGTGCGAGAGGGGAACGACGTTCGGTTATAAACAGTTGGTCGTGGATTTCCGTTCCATCCCCATAATGAGGTCATTTGGTTGTCCGGTGATGTTCGATGCAACCCACAGCGTGCAAATGCCGGGAGGATTGGGCGGTGCAAGCGGGGGCGACAGAAAGTTCGTGGCGCCCTTGGCGAGGGCGGCAGTATCCATAGGGATAGATGCCCTCTTTATGGAGGTACACCCGAACCCTGACGAAGCAAAAAGTGATGGCCCCAACATGATAGCGCTGTCCGATTTGAAGGGCCTTCTTGCCCAATTGATCGCACTTGATGACCTGGTAAAGAGCGAACTCGGTTACGTCGACATTGAGGAGGTGTTACCCAGATGAACGATACGGCAACCGAAAGGGATGTTTTTGTCCTTTCTCGCGAAGAAGAAAGGTTGCTTGACATAGGCAAAAAAGTGCTGACGCAGGAGGCACAAGAGCTAATCAACGTCTCATCGCGCTTGGGAGTGGAGATGATAAGGGCGGCAAAGCTTGTATTTGACTGCAAAGGTCGTGTTGTCCTAAGCGGGCTTGGAAAATCTGGGATAATAGCCAAAAAGATCGCTGCCACCTTTGCATCGCTGGGTACGCCATCGATCTTCCTGCATGCTACCGAAGGCATCCACGGCGACCTGGGGATGGTATGTCGCGGTGACGTGGGCATATTTTTGAGCAACAGCGGCGAGACGAACGAGGTGCTTGAGATTATCCCCTACTTTAAGCGCTTCGGCATCCCCATAATAGCCATAACGGGCAATGTTTCCTCCAGGCTTGGCAAGGAAGCTGATATAGTGATCGATGCCAGCGTCACCAGGGAAGTCGATCCCTTGGGGTTGGCGCCGACCAGCAGCGCCATCGTCCAGCTTGCCATAGGTGACGCCTTAGCTGTGATGGTGGCTGATATGCGACACCTAAAAAAGGAGGATTTTGCCCTGTTTCATCCCGGAGGCTCTTTGGGCAAGAGGTTGCTCCTAAAGGTGTGCGACGTGATGGGAAGCGACGACAGGCTTCCGGTCGTCTCGGAAAAGGCGACCGTAAGGGAAGCGTTGTTCGAGATCACTAGCAAGGGTTACGGAGCCACCATCGTGGTAGATGGCGAAGGAAGGTTAAAGGGCATATTTACGGATGGCGACTTACGGAGGCTCATAGAAGATAGAGGAGAGGCGGGCGTCCTTTCCATGCCCGTCGCTGAGGTGATGACCAAAAATCCGAAGACCATCGATGCGGACGAGCTGGCCGTAAGGGGCGTCCTGTTGATGGAAAAATACGAAGTGAGCGTCCTCGTGGTGATGAAGGACGGATTGCCGGTAGGCATGGTTCACCTGCACGATATGCTGAAGGCGGGGGTGGCTTAGCTGAACCTGAGGTCCTATTCCCTGCTGATAAGCCTTGCCTACTTGGGGCTTTACCCCTACCTTAGGTTTCGATATCGCGAAGGTTTCGGCGATAGGATAGGCAAACCTGACCTTGAGCAGTTTGAAAAGCTTAAAAGCCGCCCAATTTGGGTTCACGGCGTATCCGTGGGTGAGGTCCAGGCGGCCTTCCCCCTGATACTGCAGGCGAGACGGTACGGTTACGACGAGTCTATATTAATTTCGACGGTGACCTCTACGGGCAAAAGCATGGCAGAAAAGCTGCTCTCCGGATTAGTCGACGGGCACTTTTATTACCCCTGGGATGTGCCCTGGGTGATAAGGCGCCTATTGGACTGCCTAAAGCCGAAGGCTTACATCGGCCTGGAGACGGAAATTTGGCCTTTCCTTCTGCACGAACTGAAGAAAAGGGATGTGCCCTCCTTCCTGGTCAACGGAAGGTTTTCGGACCGCTCCTTTAAGAAGGCCTGTAGGGCCGTAGATTTTTGGAGGGAAACCCTTGAATGTTTTTCAAAGATCTTGGTGCGGTCGACGTCGGATGCCGATAAGCTTTTCCGTTTGGGCGTAGATACAGGTAGGGTAAGGATAATAGGAGATATAAAGATAGATGCGCTTCTTTTCAGGAAAGGCTATGTCGATTCGAAAGAACTAAAGAAGAGGCTTAACGTAAATGAATCTGACATCTGTTTTGTTGCAGGCAGCACACACGAGGGAGAGGAAACCGTGGTGCTCGAGGCCTTTGGTATGGTTAAAGGGGAGGTGCCAAGCTCAAAGCTGATATTGGTCCCGAGGCATCCCGAACGAGCGAGAGGAGTTTGTGCTTTAGCGTGCAATAAGTTTGTGGCTTGCTTGTCATCTGAGGTGAAGCCAAATTGGGATGTCTTGATAGTAGATGAAGTCGGAGTTTTGTTTGAGCTCTATTCCCTGGCCGCCGGAGCATTTGTGGGGGGCAGCTTAGTGCCCAAGGGGGGCCAAAACGTGTTAGAGCCGGCCTGCTTTGGGGTGCCGATAGCATTTGGTCCTCACATGGAAGATTTCTCGCTGCCTGCCGTGGAGCTTGAGCGCCTGGGCGTGGCTCGCGTGATTAGGGGCGAAAAAGACCTTGCTCAGGCGTGGCTAAATGCGATAAAGTTCGATGCGGGTTTGAGGGAAAAAGCTGTACAATACGTAGAAAGCTTAGGAGGCGCCTCAAAGTTGGCATGGGAGGAGATAGCTTCGCATCTGAAATGACGAATTTACCAATTGACGGGAGGGATTTAGCTTGTCCTTTGAGATGTTCATTCCGGGAAAGGCGCTTTTTGGCGCAGGCGTGGTCGCGAAAGTTGCCGAAGTGATCGGCGAGGATGCAAAGAGGGTATTTTTAGTCACCGACGAAAATTTGGTGAAGCTTGGGACTGCAAAAAGGATCGAGGAGATACTTAAGTCAGCCGGCAAGGAAGTGGCGACCTTTGATTCGGTAGAGCCCGAGCCATCGGTCGAAACTACCGACAAGGCCGCTGCAGCCGCCAGGGATTTTAAGGCCCAGGCGGTCATAGGCTTGGGCGGCGGCAGCTGTATGGACGTTGCCAAGGCCGTAAGTGTACTGATCACCAACGAGGGATCCGCCGCCCGGTACCAGGGTTTGGGCTTGGTAAAAAAACCGGGAGTCTTGAAGGTCATGATACCCACGACGGCCGGGACGGGTTCAGAGGTTACCTTTACTGCAGTTTTGATTCGCAGAAGTGATGGCTTTAAGGGAGGCATAAACGACGACAAGCTGTTTGCCGATTATGCCCTGCTTGACCCAGAACTGACCCTTACGGCTCCCCCCAAGGTCACCGCATCGTCAGGCATGGACGCGCTTATACATGCGGTGGAGGCCTACACCAGCAGATATGCGACATGGTTTAGCGATATGTTTGCACAACAAGCCATCAAGCGAATAGGGAAATGGATAAGGATCGCGACTTGGAACGGAAGGAATGTGGAGGCCAGAAGCCACATGCAGTATGCTGCCTATTTGGCGGGATTGGCATTGGTGCACGCCGGAGTTGGGGCTTGTCATGCCCTTTCCTATCCGCTGGGAGGGATGTTCGGCGTAGGGCATGGCGTAGGCAATGCCTTACTAATGCCCCATGTTGTCAGGGCAAACGCGTTCAGCTGCCCTGATCGCTATACGGATGTCCTAAAGTGGTTGGGATATATCGACGAAGGAACCAAGGTCAGTCCCAGAGACGGTGCGCTTATGTGCGCCGATGCCTTCGATGAACTGCTCGAGGATCTGGAGTTGCCCGCCACCTTAGATTCTTTAGGGGTCGGCATAACGAGCAAACACTTTCCTGAGATGGCAGAAAAGGCCTTGGCCGTCAGCAGGCCCATGGAAAACAACCCTAGGCCTTTCGATAAGGAACTTTGCATCAAAATTTACGAGGAGGCGATGAGGTAATGCCTGGTTTTGAGCTGTTTGACGAGAAGGAGATCGAGGCTTTGGCCGATGTCATCAGGAGAAAGGTCGTGCACAGGTATTCCTTTCAAGGCGTGAGGGAAGGGATCTACCGCGTATCCGAATTTGAGCAGGCCTTCGCCAAAAGGGTGGGCACAAGGTATGCCCTGGGAGTAAGCAGCGGTTCTGCGGCCCTTTATGTTGGCCTAAAGGCCTTAGGGATAGGACCCGGAGACGAGATCATAACTAGCGCCTTTACCTTTATCGCGAGCATAGAGGCGATACTTGAGTGCGGAGCCGTGCCCGTGCTCGGGGATATCGACGAGAGCTTGAACTTGGATCCCGCTTCCGTGGAAAGCCTTATCACGGATCGCACAAAGGCGATAATGCCCGTCCATATGTTTGGCGCAGCGGCCGACATGGATGCCTTCAGGGAGATATGTGACCTGCACGGCCTTTACCTAATAGAGGATGCCTGTCAGGCAGTAGGCGCTACTTACAAGGGTAAGGCCTGTGGCGGACTGGGCATTTGGGGCGCCTTTAGCTTGGATCCTTACAAGGTCATAACGGTGGGCGAGGGCGGCATGATATTTACCGACGACGAAGAGCTTTACAAGAGAATGGAGTATTATCACGATCATGGCCACCTGCATGACTATAGCATAGAGAGGGGAGCCGAGAAGAAGGCTTGTCTGGGCTTTAATTTCAGGATGAGCGAATTGCAGGGCGCCTTAGGCTTGGTGCAGCTGTCGAAGTTGGATCGTGCCATCGAAGCGCAAAAGAACAACAAGAAAAAGATCTTGGATGCCATTGGCGACGTGGAGGGTCTTTCTCTGAGGGATCTGCCCGATAGGGAAGGCGAGATAGCGTCTCATCTGGTGCTAATGTTGCCCGATGGCGACGCTGCAATGCGCTTTAAGAAGGCATGTGCGGAAGCCGGTGTCGGCTGTGCGATATTGAGCGACAACACGTGGCATTACGCGAAGCACTGGGCAACATTGAGGGAAGGCAAATACTACTCCAGAGTGCGTTGTCCCTTTGACTGTCCTTACGCCGAGGACATGCCGCTGTATCGTCCCGTGGAATGGACTCAGACTGAGGACATACTGTCCAGGTCCGTCATGTTCGGCATAGATGTCGTAATGGACGACGCCAAGATAGAAAAGATCGTATCCGGGATCAAGGCAGGGTTAAAGGCAGCTCTTTAAAGCGTATTTTGTTCCTTCGGCCGTTAACGGGACGCGTTCTTTAAATTTAAAGGTGCGTCCCGTTATTTTTTGTCGCTACCGATATTGCCGGGAACGGCAGCGGCGATTCCATTAAAAAGGCATCCTCGCTGTCCTCGTAATAATGGGGAATTACCTTTATGCGTCTGAAACCCAGCTCCTCATACAAAAGCTGTGCCGCATAGTTGGTTATTCTTACCTCCAGGGTGGCCCTTTTACATCCGAGACGTATCCCTATCTCGCCCATGGCGATTAAAAGCTGCGTCCCTATTTTGTTACGCCTAAAATCTGGGTGGACGGCTAAATTCATTATCTTGAGGCTGTTTTTTTCCCGGCGACAGGCACCGAATCCGCACAAAACCCCGTTCCACCTTGCACCGATGTAAAATATCTGGCCGGTCTTGTGTCTGAGGTCCGACTCTATTATCTCGTAGGGCCAGGGGTGTTCGTGTGCTGCCTCTTCTATGGCATAAATGTCGTCGAGATCCGCCAGACTGCAAAAATCGATGTCGACCAATAACATCTCGCTTGGCTCCTTCATGTCTATTTACTGTAACCTGCAGGCGAAGGCGAATAAAGCGTAATTAAAGTATATTGCAAACACGCAGTAAGCTACAAGAAGTTTTGACATCTGATCGGGTCTATTTTAAAGTAAAACAAAGAGGTGCTACGGCATGAAGAAATCTGATTACCTGGCAATGCTTGAAAGTAGGCATAGATATTATTTCGATGTTCATAGAGATTACGAAATAGCCGGAAGGCGTTTTGACCTGTATGCCGAATGTCACGTGAGGACGGAACGTACAGTGCTTGGATACCTCTTGGACAGCTACGAGTCTCATGATTATAGGATGATAAAATACTACGATGAAGCATCGCTCCAGGATCTGCATATCCTATATGATTGGATCAGCAAAGAGTATGGAATTTGGGTAGCTCCGAATGATGGCCATATGTGCACTTTTCTCGCGTTGGTGGTAGTATTGGGCAAAGGGGTTTCGCAGGATCTTATACGTTTCATTAAAAGGGCAAAGCAGAGCCGTTATTTTGCGCTTGGGCTGAAGGGTTGGTACGAGTTAAGGCTGTTATTGGTGGATTTAAACGAAGAGAAGTTATGGTGCAACAGCAGCGGAAATCGCATTAGGATGGACTTTGAGATGAAGGCTAAACCTAACGGCCTTTTGAAGAAACTACTTTTTTGGAGGTGAGGTTTTTATGAGCGGTGTTATGTTGATGTTGGTTACCTTCGTGCTTTTCATCCTGGCTTACATATTTTACGGCGGTTGGCTTGCTAAGCAGTGGGGGCTGAACCCACAGGGGAAGACCCCGGCCCATGAGTTTTACGACGGCGTTGATTATGTCCCGGCAAAGGCGCCCGTGCTGTTGGGCCATCACTTTGCATCTATAGCCGGGGCGGGCCCCATTAACGGCCCGGTATTGGCAGCTGTCTTTGGATGGTTGCCCGTGACGCTTTAGATAGTAGTCGGGAACATATTCATGGGTGCTCCACACGACTTTGGCTCGCTTATGGCCTCAATAAGGCACAAGGGCTTGTCCATCGGAGGCGTCATAGAGGTAAACGTGGGCAAGGGCGCTAAGAGGCTTTTCCTGCTTTTTTCCTGGCTGACGCTTGTGCTTATAATTGCCGCCTTCGCAAATATAGTGGCTGATACCTTTGTGTCCACGCCGCAGGCGGCTACGTCGTCGCTTTTGTTCATACCGCTTGCTATGGCTTTCGGCTTCGCCATCTATAGGAGAAATGCACCGTTGCTGATCAGCACAATAGTTGGAGTTGCCATCTTAGCGCTTTGCATCTGGCTTGGCGTGCTCTTCCCGCTGGCGTTGAGCAAAACTGCATGGCTGATAATCTTGTCGATATATATTATCGCTGCATCAATATTGCCAGTATGGATATTGCTTCAACCAAGAGATTACCTTAATTCCTTCCTGCTCTATGCCATGATAATTGGCGGCTTTTTGGGAGTTATTTTATACCACCCGACTATTTCGATGCCGGCAGTGACTGCTTTTAAGCATCCGACACAAGGCTACCTTTTCCCCATGCTCTTCATAACAATAGCTTGTGGGGCCATATCGGGTTTTCACTCTCTCGTGGCATCGGGTACGACCGCCAAACAGCTTGATAGGGAAGGAGACGCAAAGATCATAGGTTATGGTGGCATGCTCATAGAAGGAGCTTTGGCCATACTTGCGACGATTACTGCCGTTTACCTTACAGCGGACGGTTACGCCGAACTCCTGAAAGGTGGTCCCGTGAACGTCTTTTCCACCGGCCTGGCCACTTTCATGACTAGCTTTGGCGTAGATGCCACTACCGGTAAGACCTTCACTGCCTTGGCCGTATCTGCCTTTGCGTTGACCACCCTTGATACGGCAGGCAGGCTTGGGAGGTTCGCCTTCCAGGAGTTCTTCCAGGAGGCAGTTTCTACAGAGGTTGCCGAGAAGAAGGCTGCTCCCTCGACGACTTCGTTTTTTGCCAACAGATATGTCGCCTCCGTAATAACTATAGGCTTATCCGTATATTTGGCATTTACCAGTTGGCAGGTAATATGGCCCATGTTCGGTTCGGCCAACCAGCTCTTGGCGGCGGTGGCCCTTTTGGCGGTAGCCACCTGGCTTGCAAACAGGGGCATGAACAACAAGATGTTGATAGCTCCGATGATATTCATGTTCATCGTCACTCTCACTGCGCTTGGCTTCTTGATGCAATCCAATGTGGCAAAGGGAAATTACGCCTTGGTGTCCTTTGCGGCCCTTCTTTTCGTGTTGGCGATCGTCTTAATTGTATTAAGCTATAACGTGTTAACCGGAAAAAACAAGAAACAACAGGCGTAGTAGCTGCCTTCCAAGGAGCATAGATGCTCCTTGGAAGGCTTATACAAAGGGGGTGATTGCGATGTGGAAAAAAGCGATGAACTTCTTGCGGGATTTTTTTTCGACTTTGCTAAGGCCGATCAACAGGACTCACCCCATGGTGATGAAGGAGGCATCGAGTGCCAACGATGCGTTCATGTTGCTTATCTTTGGCGATATGTTAGGAATACCTAACCCGGCATCCTATTATACTTTGGAACTGTTGCCTTATCTGGCCGATGAGATAGAAGGCTGGCAACAGCGCATGATGACCAGAGGTACTGTGCTTGAGGAAAAGGCCGCCCAGTTTGACTTCTGATGTTAGTTCATCGCCCCGTGTGGGCGAAAGAAGGATTTGGAGGATGTTGTGAAATGAATGCGTCCCATTTGTTCGACAAAAAATACGTCTTCTTCGGCGGTAAGGGCGGTACGGGTAAGACTACGTGTGCTGCAGCCTTTTCGCTAAAGGCCTCAAGGATGGGCAAAAAGCTGTTGCTGGTATCCACCGACCCGGCCCACTCCCTGTCGGATATTTTTGACAAACGCATCGGCCCTAAAGGTGCGCAACTTTCAGAAAAGCTCTTTGCCCTGGAGATCGATCCGGAGGCGGAATCTAAGAAATACATGGAGGGCATCAAAAGACAGCTTTCGGGAGTGGTGAGCAATGTCGTGGTGGAGGCCTTGCAAAAGCAGATAGATGCGGCCTATATGTCGCCCGGCTCCGAAGAAGCGGCCATCTTTGACAAGTTCATCGAGATAATGGAGCAGGCAGAGGATTCCTTTGATATTGTAGTCTTTGACACCGCACCTACGGGACATACCCTGAGGCTTTTGTCATTGCCCAAATTGCTTGACCTTTGGATGGATAGCCTTATCGAAAAGCGTAAGAAGGCTTTGAAGCTTTTGGAAAGGGCCTCAGGCACAAAAAGCGACGATCCGATATTGCGCATCCTTCAAAAAAGAAAGGACATGTTCGAAAAAGCCTGGGAGGTGTTGAGCGATAGAGACAAGACCGCCTTCGTCTTCGTGGTCACTCCGGAAAGGCTCCCCATCTTTGAGACGGAGCGCGCCTTGAAGTATCTTGAAAACTCAGGCATAAGCGTAGCCGGCATCGTCGTAAACGGCATAATTCCGTCGGAGGCCGATGGAACCTTCATGGAAAAGCGACGGGAATTGCAAAAGAAGTACTTAAGGGAAATCCGCGAGAAGTTCGGCGATAAGGTATTGGCCGAAATCGAACTGCTCGATAATGACGTGTGGGGCCTTGATGGTCTTTGCACTATAGCAGACATGTTGGTGTTGCAAAAATGACAAAAACAGCAAGGAGATTTTGCTCCTTGCTGTTTTTGTCATAAATTATGCAGCTACTTAACGCTAAAGCTTTTACTGCTCCATGGTTTGCCCCTTAGGGGCTCTCCTTCTATCAGTTCGACAAATCGGGTATGGCATTTTGGACACTTCATCACCGGGGGGACGTCTTCTACCTCAAATTCATGCTTGCATACGAGGCAACGAAATTTTCTCATAATGACACCTCCCATTTCTCCTTTGCCTATATTATACACGACTTTGCCCGTGCATTCATGCATTTTACAAAAAGAGCGAAAATACGACCACCAGCAATAAAGAAGGTATCATGTTGAAGACCTTGAACTGCTTCAAGTTCAATATGGAAAAGGATAGCCCCAACAGCATTATCCCACCCACAGCCGTTATCTCGTCGATCATTATATCCGATATAAAGCCGTTAAGGCAAAAGGCCCCTAAAGTCAATCCTCCCTGATATATGAAAAGCGGTATCGCAGAAAATAGCACGCCGATGCCAAGCGTGGAAGCCAACGCGATCGAGGAGACGAAATCCATCATGGATTTTACCAGCAATAAATTGGGCGGCTTCCCCACGCCCTCCTCAAAGGCCCCCAGTATGGCCATAGAGCCCATGCAGAAAAGCAAAAAGGCCGTCAGAAAACCTTCGACCAAGTGATCTCCGCCAAACTGAAATCCGCGTTCTATCATCCTGGTCCTCATCTTTTTTAGGCCGTTCTGGAGCTTTTCCTCTAGCTCTATCCATTCGCCAATTATCGTGCCTACAAGCAGGCTCAAGATCACCACCAATATGTTCTTGCCCTGAAAGGTCATTTGCATTCCGAGCGCCAGTACGAATAACCCTATGACCTGAAAGGCCACCATCGTAATCCTCTCGGGCAACCTTCTTTGTATGATAAGGCCGATCATGCTTCCGGCAATTATGGCCAATGCGTTTATGATGGATCCTGCCGCCGGAATGGCATCGATGAAGTCGTACATTTAAAGTCCTCCCCTTTTGAAGATATATGAAAGAAATTTTACCCGCAAGGCAGAAATCCTTCTACCTGCAATTCGCGCTTTTACAGTATAACCCGTGATTTCTAAAGCTAGGACGAATATGGTCCAAATAAATAGTATAATTTAGTAAAAGCAAGCAGCCTATCGTCGCTTTTAGGTGAAGGATGTGATCTTGTGGAAGGGGTAACACAGGATGTATCTTTGTGGTCAGACTACGACATATACCTGTTTAAGCAGGGTAGCCATTTCCGATTGTATGAAAAGATGGGCTCTCACCCCATGGATGTCGATGGCAAAAGGGGCACATACTTTTCCGTGTGGGCACCAAATGCCCGTGCCGTCTCCGTCATGGGGGATTTTAACGGCTGGGCAAAGTGCAGCCACTATTTGAAGGCACGGGACGACGGCTCGGGCGTTTGGGAAGGTTTTATCCCTGGTTTACCCGAAGGGGCGCGCTATAAGTATCACATCCTTTCGATGTATAACGGATATGAGGTCGATAAGGGCGATCCTTATGCCTTCCTTTGCGAGACGCCGCCCAAGACCGCTTCCGTCGTTTATGACCTGTCTTACAGTTGGAAGGACGAAGCTTGGATGAAGGAAAGGGCTTCGCGCAACTCGCTAAAATCGCCGATCTCAATCTATGAGGTGCATCTTGGATCTTGGCGACGCGTTCCCGAAGAGGGAAATAGGTTTTTGACTTACAGAGAGATGGCCAATTACCTTCCCAAATACGTCAAGGAAATGGGGTTTACCCATGTGGAATTTTTGCCGGTGATGGAGCATCCCTTTTATGGTTCCTGGGGGTATCAAATCACTGGATACTTTGCTCCCACGAGCAGGTACGGTAACCCTGCGGACTTCATGTACTTAATCGACAGGCTGCATCAGGAAGGCATTGGGGTGATCTTAGACTGGGTGCCCTCCCATTTCCCGGGCGACGAACAGGGCCTTGTGTATTTTGATGGCACGCACCTGTACGAACATGCCGACCCCCGAAAGGGGTTTCATCCCGACTGGAAGAGCTACATCTTCAACTATGGCAGGCATGAGGTCAGGTCCTTTCTCATAAGCAGTGCCAGATTTTGGTTCGATAAATATCACATAGACGGCATCAGGGTCGATGCGGTAGCTTCTATGCTGTATCTTGACTACTCAAGGAAGGAGGGAGAATGGATACCCAACGAATATGGGGGAAAGGAAAACCTGGAGGCCATATATTTCATTAAACGGCTAAATGAAGTGATATACGGAGATTTCCCCGATGTCCAGACGATAGCCGAAGAGTCCACCGCATGGCCCATGGTAACTAGGCCTACCTACATAGGAGGTTTAGGCTTTGGCATGAAGTGGAACATGGGGTGGATGCACGATACCCTTCATTACATGTCGCTTGATCCGATATACCGCAAATATCACCATAATCAGCTTACCTTCAGCATATGGTACGCCTTTAATGAAAACTTCATGTTGCCGTTATCTCACGATGAGGTAGTCCACGGCAAGGGATCCCTTCTTTCAAAGATGCCAGGAGATGATTGGCAAAGGTTTGCGAACCTACGCCTTCTTTTTGGCTATATGTTTACCCATCCCGGCAAGAAGTTACTGTTCATGGGGGAAGAATTCGGACAGTGGTCCGAATGGAATCACGATGCCAGCTTAGATTGGCATTTGTTGCAGCATCCTTTTCACGAGGGCGTCAGCAGGTGGGTTAGAGACCTGAATGGATTATATTCAAGCGAGCGAGCCCTCCATGAATATGATCACGATCCCAGGGGTTTTGAATGGTCCGACTTTTCGGATTGGGAACAAAGCGTGATCGCTTATCTTCGAAAGGATGGAGACGATGTGCTTTTAATAGTGTGTAACTTTACGCCCGTTCCAAGGTTCGATTATAAGGTGGGCGTGCCAAGGGAAGGCTTTTGGAAAGAGGTGTTAAACAGCGATGCCGTCGAGTATGGAGGAAGCGGTCTTGGAAACATGGGTGGGTCTAGCTCGATAAATGCCTCATTTCATAACTGGCCGCACCACCTTTCTTTGACGTTGCCGCCCCTTGGAGCGGTGATATTTAAACATGAAAAAACTGATTCGAGGAAGGTGTAACTTTGGACCGTTACATATGCATTCATGGCCATTTCTATCAACCTCCCCGGGAAAATCCGTGGCTTGAGTTCGTCGAAAGAGAGGATTCCGCGCACCCCTACCACGATTGGAACGAAAGGATAACCTACGAGTGCTACGCTCCCAATGGGGCCTCCAGGATATTAAACGGCGATAGGCATATAATTGCCATAGTTAACAACTATTCAAAGATCAGCTTCAATTTCGGTCCCACGCTTTTAGGTTGGATGGAAAAAAACTTTCCGTGGGTTTATGAATCGCTCCTTGCGGCCGATCAAGTGGCCATGAAGAACTTTAACGGCCACGGTTCGGCAATAGCACAGGTGTATAACCACGTCATAATGCCCCTGGCGAGCTACCGCGACAAGAAGACGCAGGTGCTTTGGGGGATCAGGGATTTCGAGAGAAGGTTTAAGCGATTTCCGGAAGGCATGTGGTTGCCCGAAACGGCGGTGGACATGGAAACGCTTGAGGTATTGGCTGAATCGGGCATAAAATTTACCATCCTGGCGCCTCATCAGGCAGGGCGCGTAAGACCTCTCGAGGGTGGCAATTGGGTAAACATCACCGCCGCAAGCTTGGATAAGAAAAAGGCCTATCTCTGTCGCTTGCCTTCGGGAAGGGAAATAGCCATATTCTTTTATGACGGGCCCATAGCCCAAGACGTGGCGTTTGGAGGGCTTTTGCAGGACGGAAAACTTTACGCGCAAAGACTCGTGGCTGCCTTTGAAGAAGAGGATTACCCCCAATTGGTAAACGTGGCCACAGACGGTGAAACTTACGGTCACCACCATAGATTCGGGGATATGGCGCTTGCCTACTGCATATATTCCATAGAATCTCAGGGCTTGGCGAAGATGACTGTTTACGGCGAATTCCTGGAAAAATTTCCACCCCAAGATGAGGTTGAAATTTTGGAAAATACCTCATGGAGCTGCGCCCATGGCGTAAAGAGGTGGTGCGACGATTGCGGATGCAGTACGGGATCTCACCCAGGTTGGAATCAAAAGTGGAGAAGGCCTTTAAGGCAAGCCGTGGAATCTTTAAGCAAGGATGTAAGTAGGATATACGAGGATCTCTCCAAAGGCCTTTTGTCGGATCCCTGGAGCGCCAGAGATGATTACGTGGAGGTAGTTTTAGACCGGACTGTTGAAAATGTCGAAGGCTTCTTTCGCCGGAACGCTGCGAAGGAGCTTGCCGGGGGCGAGAAGGTCGTCGCATTAAAGCTCCTTGAGATGACGAGAAATGCCATGCTGATGTTCACCAGCTGCGGATGGTTTTTCGACGATATATCGGGCATAGAGACTGCTCAGATCATGAAATATGCCGCTCGCGCAATTCAGTTGGCTAAAGAAGCTGGTGGCAGAGATCTTGAGGGGAATTTCATGCACATGCTGGAGGAAGCGAAGAGCAACGATCCCACCGCCGGTGACGGCCGTGCGATATACGAACGTGCCGTTCTTCCCAAGGTTTTGGACCTATCCAGGGTATGCGCTCACGGTGTAATGTCGTCCATGTTCATTGACGGGAAAGGCAATGGGGAAAGGGAAATCTATTGTTACAGACTAAAAAGTTTGGAACTGAAAAGCTTGGGCTCGGGAAAGTTCATCATGAATATGGGAAAGGCTAGCGTCCATTCAACGATCACGTGGGAGGAGGCGCTTTTGCAATTTGCCTCATGCTATATCGGCGGGTTACAGCTTTTCTGTGGCGTGTCCGGCTATGCGGATGAGATTTCTTACAGAGAGATGCTTAAAGGGCTTCAAATCGCCTTCGAAAACCACGACGTTCCGGATATGGTGAGAAAGATGGACAGGCACTTCGGCGGAAGGACCTTTACGCTAAAGCATTTATTTCGCGACGAGCAGTGTACGATTGTAAATAACCTGGTCGAGGACGTATTAGACGTCATCATGATAACTTATGAGGAGCTTTATGACACGCACTATCCAGCGATGAAATTGCTCAACGAGCTGAATATTCCCTTGCCCGATGCCTTTCGTGCTACGGTTGACGTTGTCTTGAGCGGCAAGCTGAATGCGATCCTGGAGTCGCCAAATATAGATCTGGAAGAATTGGCAAAGGTATGTGGAGAGATCAAGGAGTGGAACGTAGCTATAGATAGGCATCACGTAAGCAGGATCGCAAGTGAGAGGGTCAGTTCGCTGCTTAAGGGCTTCAAGGAACGCAAGGAAGACTTTGACCTGATATTTGAAGCAGGTCAAATTATTGAGCTCTTGACGCAGATAAACGTAACGTTAGACTTATGGAAGGCGCAAAACATATACTTCGACATAGTGACCGACATGCTCGGGCATGGCAGGCCATTGGAAGGCAATGTCTTAAATGCGATGAAACGCCTTGGCCTTTTGTTGGGAGTAATGTTTCCGGTGTAGCAATGGGTATTGAGGTGTCCGTCAATGCCAAGTCGCTTTGAATTCCTTCTTGAGGTTCAATATCCTAGCAATATTGTCGACATTTTCGTTTTGGGCCAAGTGCGTTAAGCATCCTATGATTTGTTTTGTCCTTTCGCTGTCAAACGTGCCCCTGGATTGAGAAAAAGTTATGGCAAGAGGAATTAGCTTTTCGTACACCTCGGGGATTGGCACAAAGGCCAGCCCCTTTTTTGTAAGCGTTATGGTAAAGACGTGAGACAAGGGCTCATCCTGGCCGTCCGGCTCGCAGGAGACGAAGAGAAATACGCCATCAGGCAACGGCAACTGCGATGCTATTCTATACCATTCATTGTGTGCCGTTTTGCCGCTAGCCACTTCTATGGTCTTTTCCCTTGGTATGTAGGCCACCCATAGCTGCATGACTTCTATGGGATCGTCAGGCTTGGCGAATTCCAACCTCCATAGAAATCTGTTGATGCCATCGTCGTTTTTCGCGTTCAGCAACATCTCTTGAATAGGACGATACCCTTCTACGGATTTGATCGGAAAGGAGCCGGCAGGGGTGCCGAGATAGGCCTGCGATACTGTGCCATCCTTCTCCTCCAAGACCAGATAAAGGGGGCACTGCTTTGCCGTGACTATCGATAAAAAGGCTAAAGCTTCAGTATTTACGAAGGGCAAAAGAACGAACAAAAGCCCAAAAATTGCAACGAAAAGGCGTTTTTTCATGAGCAAGATCTCCCCCATCTTGTAACTTTAGGTTTACAGATTTGTTATCCTGATAATCGAAGTTGTGTCAATATCCTTGCACAATTCCTCGATCGTCAGGCCCAGCAAGGGATGCCTCCATTTTGGGCAAATTTGAGCCAGCGGAACTATCACGAAAGGCCTTTCGTGAAGTCGCGGGTGGGGAATGACCAAGTCTTCATCGTTTAGCACCAAGTTGTCAATGAAGAGGATATCCAGGTCGATCTCTCGTGGTCCCCACCTCAATCGCGGCTTTCTGCCCAATTTCACCTCGATGTCTTTCAGTCGCCTCAATATTTCGTGCGGACCTTCAAAGAAGTCCGCCAGTAAGCAAGCATTTAGAAAGTAAGGCTGATCTTCCACGCCAAAGGGCGGCGTTTCGAAGACGTCGCTTTTGCTCTTGATGCAAAAGCCTTCATTTTCAAGCCGCCAGACCGCCGAACGCAAGTTGTTTAGGCGGTCTCCCAAGTTGCTCCCAAGCCCTATGCCTATTAACGCCATGGCAGCTAAGCCCTTTGGATGGCATCAATCATTTCCACCACGTGCCTGTTTTCCAGTACATCATGAACCCTTATTATTTCTATCTTGTTCATGGCGCAATATGCTGAGATCGCCAGGGTCCCGTAAAGGGCTTCTTCGGGGCCTTTGCATCCTAGTATTTTGCTTATGGTTCCCTTTCGCGAGTGGCCGATCAGTATGGGCTTGCCCAGGGACCTGAACTCCTGGACATGCTTTAATATCTGCAGGTTGTGATCATGCCCCTTGCCAAAGCCCAATCCTGGATCAATCACAATTTGCTCCGGATTTACCCCACAGCTGACGGCATATTCAATTTTTTCCTTAAGAAAATCCTTTATTTCGCCTATTACATCTTCGTACCGTGGATCCCTTTGCATGTCCTTTGGCGTGCCCTTAATGTGCATTATTATTACGGGGACACCAAATCTTGCCGCCACTTTGGCCATGTCGGGGTCGAACGACAGTCCGGAGATGTCGTTTATTATATCAGCCCCAAGCTCTAAGGCCGCCTCTGCTATTGCCGATTTGTAGGTGTCTACCGAGATGACGACGTCAGGAAATTCCTTTCTCAATGCCTTAAGGGCAGGCAGCAACCTTCTTTCTTCTTCCTCCAACGGTACGGGGTCCGCTCCCGGTCGTGTGGATTCAGCCCCTATGTCCAAGATGTCCGCTCCGTCGTCTATCATTTTTCTTGCCCTCTCAATTAAAGAGGTCATATCGGGTATCCTGCTTTGAGGAAAAAAGGAATCGTTGGTAAGATTTAAAATTCCCATTATGAGCGGTCTTCCGCTGAAGCTTAGCTTTCGCCCCCTGGGCAGCGCCAATGGTTTCATCGAACTTTCAGCCCCTTCCCTTATATCCATTCGCTCGTGAAGTTTGCCAGATGTTTCGTTTGATTGAGCAGGGTTAAGCAATATCCCCTTTCTTCCTCGTACATCATAATACTATAGGATGCGGTGTCGACGTGTATCCGCCAAAAGTAGGGATCCGCTATTTGAAGGCAGGCAGCGATTAGAGGTTTAAGGACGGCGCGATGGCTTACTATCGCAAATGTTTTGCCTGCATATTTTTGTACGAGAAACTCAAGCGTTGAGTAGGCACGTCTCTGTACGTCAGGTATGCTTTCCGAATTGGGAAGTTTCAACCGTTCTGGGCAATTTATCCATAGAGCCCACTCCTCCGGATATTCCTGCATTATTTCTGCCTTCTTGCGGCCTTCCCAGGGGCCCAAGGAGATGTTGGTGAAGCCCTGCAACGGCGTTACCGGAACATCTCCGTTCTTCTTTGAGATGATCTCCGCCGTTTGAAATGCCCTCTTCAGGGGACTTGTGAAGATGAAATCTATAGGACCTAAATTGGCAATTTCTTCGGCGAGACATTGGGCTTGCCGTATTCCGTTTTCGTTTAAGGGAAAATCGCTTCGGCCTCTAAAAAGTCCCTCTATGTTACCCCTGCATTCTCCGTGCCTTATGAGCAATATCTTGGTCTTTTGCGTATTATTGGACAACAACACCATCCTCCAGTGCAATGAATCTGTGTAATCAAAATTATTGTACACCCAAATTAGAGGGGGCAAAATGAGCCACCTCTATCTTTTTAGTCGCATGTTCCGCGATCCATAAGGCCTCGGTAGGGGCAAGATTTTGACCTGTCTTGACAATACGCATATAAAGTTGATAATCTATTTTGCGGCCGATTAGCACTTATGGACCTTAAGTGCTAACGGTCTACCTTGCTCCGGGGGGTGAGAAAGTGTTGACGGAGCGGCAACTGGAGATCCTTTATTCTATAGTTCATGAGTATATCAGGACCGGGGAGCCCGTGGGCTCCAGGACCATATCTAAAAAATATCTGACAAATAAGAGCGCTGCGACGATACGCAATGAGATGGCAGATCTGGAAGAGGCGGGTTATTTATGCCAGCCTTACACGTCTGCCGGTCGAGTTCCTACGTCCAAGGCATACAGGGTCTACGTGGATATGATCCTGCAAAAGAGGGCCCTTTCTGTGCCCTCCTTGGCAAGAGAAAAGCTCAAGGTCTTAAAGGAAGAGAAAAGAAGCGTGGAAAGGACTTTGTCCTACCTCACGCAACTTTTGGGAAGCATAACTCACTATATCTCGCTTGCCGGCATTGCCGTCTTGAACGACGCCACGTTGAACAGGTTGGACCTGGTAAAGGTGGACAGCGCCCATATTTTGTTGCTGATAATACTTGAAGGCGGGCTTGTACATCACGACGTCATAAGGGCCGATCAGGAGGTTAAGCAGGAAGAGCTGGACGAATTAAGTTCCTATTTGAACAACATAGTCTCTGGTCGGTCATGGCTTGAGGCCCGCGATGTCATAAGGGAAAAGGTCTTTAACGAGCTGGTCCGTTATGCAGAGATATGTCGTCAAACTCTTGATGAAATTGATTTTGTACTAAAGAAGTCCCGTTACAGGTTCTTCACCGGAGGGACCAGCAACGTATTACTTTTGCCTGATTTCAGGGACGCCGAAAAGTTGCGCTCTCTGCTTGTATTGCTCGAGGACGAGGACGAGTTTGGGAAGGTCGTCGAGGCTTGCGCTACCGAAGAGCCGATAAGCGTGATCATTGGCGAGGAAAACCCGGTCGAGGCGATGAAGGACTGCTCTTTGGTGCTGGCCAGCTCCGAAAGCGGCGCTAAAAGGACGATTCTGGGCGTTATTGGCCCTGTCAGGATGGACTACGAGAAGACCATAGGGGTGCTTGAGCTTTTGTGCGAACATCTGTTAAATTAGACCTTTTAAAAGGGAGGAATTGGAAGTTGTGCGATAAGGACTTGAATAAAGAGCCCGAAGATGGGCTCAAAAATTTGCTCATCGATGACAATTCTGGGGAATTGCTGAAGCTGCTTGAGGAAAAGGAAGCTCTGGAAAAAGAGCTTGCGGCTTTAAAGGAACAATATGATGCCTTGTACAGCGAGGCTGCAAGGATAAAGGCTGATTTTCACAATTACAAGAGAAGGTCCGAATCCAACCTTAAAAGGCAAAAGGACATGATCGTCGCGGAATTGGTGCTGAACCTACTGCCAGTAATCGACAACTTTGAGCGTGCCTTGGATTGCGATTTTGATAAAGAGTCAAATTTCTACAGAGGTATATATATGATCTACCAGGATCTTTTAAGCGTCATGGCAAGCTTTGGCGTTACGCCAATAAAGGCGCTGGATGAGCCCTTCAATCCGGCCTTTCATGAGGCAATTGCGGTGGAAACCGTCACAAGCGCCGACCGCGACGGAAAAGTAGTCAAAGAAGTCCTAAGGGGATATGCTTTAAACGGAGAAATTATCAGACCTGCGAAGGTGATTGTAGGCAGACTGAACGAAGAAGAGGTGGGTAACGATGAGTAAGATCGTAGGGATCGATTTAGGAACGACCAACAGCGTCGTAGCTGTAAAAGAAGGAGATAACATAGTTGTAATACCTAACGCCGAAGGAAGCAGGTTAACTCCTTCGGTGGTGGCATTTACCAAAGACGGCGAACGCCTGGTGGGCCAATTGGCCAAAAGACAGGCTGTAATTAACCCAGAGCGAACCATAATTTCCATAAAGCGTAAAATGGGAAGCGACTACAAGGTCAGGATAGACGATAAGGAATATACTCCGCAGGAGATCTCGGCCATGATACTTCAAAAGCTTAAAAAGGACGCCGAGGACTACCTGGGTGAGGAGGTAAAGCAAGCCGTAATAACGGTTCCTGCCTATTTCACCGACGCCCAAAGGCAGGCAACCAAGGATGCCGGTAAGATAGCGGGGCTCGAGGTATTGAGGATAATTAACGAGCCTACGGCCGCATGCCTTGCCTACGGCATGGACAAGGGCGGGGAGTTCAAGGTATTGGTCTTCGACCTCGGCGGCGGCACCTTTGACGTCTCCATTTTGGATGTGGGAGATGGAGTCTACGAGGTCATGGCCACGAGCGGTGACAATCACCTGGGCGGTGATGACTGGGACCAGAGGCTTGTCGACTGGATGGTCTCTGAGTTTAAGCGCCGCGAAGGCATAGATTTGAGCAAGGACAAGATGGCCCTGCAAAGGCTGCGGGAGGCTGCCGAAAAGGCAAAGATAGAGCTGTCGTCGATGTCTGAGACCACCATATCATTGCCCTTCATAACGGCCGACCAAAATGGACCCAAGCACCTGGAACTTGAGATAACCAGGGCAAAGTTCGAGGAGATGACGGCCGATTTGCTCGAAAGGGTGGTAGGGCCCGTGCAAAAGGCGCTGTCCGATTCGGGACTGACTCCGGCCCAGATCGACAAGATATTGTTAGTGGGCGGAGCTACGCGCATGCCCATGGTGCAGCGCAAGGTCAAGGAACTCCTTGGCAAAGAGCCTACCAAGGGAATAAACCCCGATGAGTGCGTGGCAATAGGCGCCGCGATTCAGGCGGCCATTTTGGCAGGCGAACATAAGGATATCGTCTTGGTCGACGTCACTCCCCTTTCCCTGGGAGTTGAGACCCTGGGCGGGGTGTTTACGAAGATCATAGAGAGGAACACGGCAATTCCCGTCTCCAAGAGCCAGATCTTCACTACGGCTGCCGATAATCAAACGCGCGTGGAGATACATGTTCTTCAGGGCGAAAGGCCTATGGCAGCCGATAACGTCTCCCTAGGGAGGTTTTTCCTCGACGGCATACCTCCGGCACCGCGCGGCGTGCCTCAGATCGAAGTTACGTTTAACATCGATGTCAACGGAATATTAAACGTCACCGCAAAAGATTTAGCTACAGGCAAGGCGCAGCACATAACGATTCAGTCGTCCAGGCTGTCGGAAGCGGAGATAGAGCGCATGCGCAGGGAAGCCGAGGCGAACGAGGAGGCCGACAGGAGAAGAAGGGAGTTGGCCGACGCGAGAAACGAGGCCGATAGCGCAGTATATAACGCCGAAAAGCTGCTTCGCGATCTTGGCGATAAGGTGACCCAGGAAGAAAGGACGAAGGTGCAGTCGAAGATAGATGCGGTAAAGGCAGCCTTGGGCAAGGAAGACGTCTTGGCCATAAAGTCCGCCTGCGAGGATCTGACCAAGGACCTAAATGAGTTGGCTGTAAGGCTTTATTCCCAGGCAACCCAGGGGCAAGCAGGCGCAGGCGTGGCCGGACAGAGCACGTCCCAGGATAGTTCAGGCGGTCCTACGGTGGATGCCCAATATAAAGATCAGGGACAGGCATAGAGGTGACATGAATGTCTGGTCCCGCTAATGTGAGGAAGGACTACTACGAAATACTCGGTGTAGGGCGGGACGCCTCTCAAGAAGAAATAAAGAAGGCCTACAGGAGGCTGGTGCGCCAATATCACCCCGACGCCAATCCCGGCAACAAGGAGGCGGAGGAGAAGTTCAAGCTGATAAACGAGGCCTATGAAGTATTGAGCGATCCCCAAAAAAAGGCTCAATACGACCAGTTTGGCTTCGTTGGCGATATGCCTCCTCAAGGCGGCGAAGGGGCATGGGATTTCGGCAATTTCGGAGACCTCTTTGGAGACTTGTTCGGCGATTTCTTCGGCGGCTTTGGCTCCAGGAGGTCGGCCAATATGCCCCAAAGGGGAATGGATTTGGAGATGCCCTTGACCGTTACCTTGAGGGAGGCCGCCTACGGTGCCACGAAGGTGGTGTACATCCCAAAATGGGAGAAATGTGCCACCTGCGGCGGCAGCGGTGCGGCACCGGGCAGTTCTCCCGAACGTTGTCCCGTTTGCGGCGGCAAGGGGCAGGTCGAAAGCAGATCGAGGAGTCCCTTTGGGGAATTCGTGACGGTGCGTACGTGTCAACGTTGCGGGGGGTCGGGTTATGTAATCAATAACCCTTGCAAGGATTGCGGCGGGCGCGGAAGGACCAGGGTAAGACATAAAGTTGAGGTAAAGGTGCCTCCGGGCGTGGACAGCGGTACTCGTCTCAGGATAAGGGGTGAGGGTGACGAGGGTCAAAACGGAGGGCCTCCAGGCGACTTATATCTGGTCATAGAGGTGGAAGAAGATCCCGTGTTTAAGAGGCGTGGCGACGACCTTCACGTTACCGTCGATGTGCCCTTCCCGGTTGCCGCTTTGGGCGGCAAGGTAACTGTGCCCACTTTAGATGGGCAAGAAGAGGTGGAAATAAGTCCCGGTACCCAATCGGGCACGGTAAAAAGGCTGAAGGGTTTAGGGATGCCACGACAAAGAGGAAGCGGACGCGGAGACCTTGTTGCTCACATAAATGTGGCTGTTCCCCGTAATCTGACGGATAAACAGAAGGCCTTGATAGAGGCGTTGGCCCTTGAGATGAACGTGCCTGTCAAGTCTTCAGGCTTGCTTGAAAAAATAAGAGGATTATTTGCTTGAAGGGCCGTCTCACAATCGAATATATTTAATCAAGGGGGGCAAAAGCTCCCCTTGATTGTTCTTATCTAGCTGAACAATGAACGGAGAGGATTTGCGTGAAGGATGAAAGTTATTGGTGGTATATTATTTTGCAAGCCAAGGCTGACCTTGAGGAGGTCTTTTACTATCTAGCCCAGGCTTCAGGCAGCATAGGATCTGAGATATCGATTGACCAAGATGACATTAGGGCAAAGTTGTATTATCGTTCTGACAAAGGCATTGATGAGTGGGTGGAAAGGGTCTTGCCTTTGATCGAGGGGTTTAAGGGTATCAGCGTTTGCGGTACGGGAAAAGAGGAATGGCAGCCTTGGCTTAAATGGCATAAGGAGGCCTTCCCCCCTCTGGAGGTAGGAAAGCGCCTGGTGGTCTTGGCTCCCTGGCATAAAGACGAGGTGCCTTCTGGAAGGATTCCCATATATATAGAGCCCGGCAGTGCCTTTGGCACGGGTTATCATGCCAGCACGCAGATCGCGTTGGAGCTCCTTGAAAGGCATTTGAAGCCCGAAAGCAGGGTGTTAGACGTGGGCACCGGCTCCGGAATACTTGCGATAGCCGCACTGAAGCTTGGGGCCTCAAGTGTTGTGGCCAGGGACTTAGACCCAGCGGTAGCAGAAGAGGTAAGAAAAAATGTGATGTTAAATGACATAACGTCGGGACTCAAACTTGAGATCGCCGACGGCACAAAGGGATTCGACGATACAGTGGACTTGGTCATTGCAAATATATTGTATGAGCCTTTGGTGTCAATGCTCGATTCGTTTAAAAGGGTATTAGACGAGGATGGTTTGATAATACTGTCCGGCTTGTTGTTTAAGGAACGCGAACCCTTTGTCAGCGAAATGGGAAGATCCGGTTTTTATGCAGTGGAAGAACTGGTAAAGGAGGATTGGTGGGGTGTCGTTGCCTCGTGCAAGGCTAGATGACGCTCAAAGGCTTTCGGGCGGTATTTGGATCTTGAGCAAGGATGAATCGCATCACCTGGTCCATGTCAGGCGATGCCGCATTGGGGATGAATTTGAGGGTTTGCTTGAGGGTTGCAAGCTGATGCTTGTCATCAAGGGCTATGAGGATGGCAGGGTCATAGCAGAGGAGACGAAAAGGCTTCCTCCAAGCGAGATGAAGATGCGCACCGTCCTTTTGACGGCCTTGGTCAAATCCGGCACCTTTGAGGACATCTTGAACCATGCCACTGAGCTTGGCGTTACTGAAATCGTTCCAATCCTGGCGGAACGTTGCGTGGTCAGGGTCGATGACCGCCTTCCCGCCAAGATGGCTAGGTGGAAGAGGATAATCGAGGAGGCGACCAAGGTCAGCGGCATAGATAGGCCCCCGCTGCTTCATAGACCCTTGAGGCCTACGGATTTAAGGGAAGATATGTTGCCCTCCTTGCGCTTGATTGGTGCCCTAACCGACGACGCCAGGCCCTTGGGGGGCATGAGGATAGATGCAGAAGGAGGGGTTGCCTTCGCCGTAGGGCCCGAGGGCGATTGGACGAAGGAGGAAATCTCCCTGTTTTTGAGGCTGAACTTCATCCCCGTATCGCTTGGGCCAAATATTCTTAGAGCCAACACTGCTGCCGTAGCAGGTTTGTCTTACATAATCTTGAGCGCTGAAGGTGGTTTGTCTTGAAATCGCTAGATGGCTTGAAGGTCAAGGTCAAAAGCCTTGGATGCAGGACCAATATATATGAAGCCGAGGCCATTGCCGATTCCTTCAGGAAGAAGGGTGCCGTCATAGTCGACGATGGGGATTTTGATGTAGGCATATTGGTAAGCTGTGCCGTCACGGGGACCGCAGAAAAGAAGTGTAGACAGGCAATACGGCATATGAAGAAGGAGTCTCCCAAATCTATGGCAATCCTCTGCGGCTGTTATGTGCAGGCCAAGTCAGATGCAGAGTTGTTGTCCTTGGGTGCTGACATTTGCGTCGGCAATCGCCTTAAGGCTGATTTGCCTCGACTCGTGGAGGGCGTGATCAAGGGCGAATTGAAAAGCCCGCTGGTGATGAAGCTTGACGTGTTGCGCCATGAAAAGTGGGACCCTTTGGAGCTGTCTAAAGTGAATTTTCACACCAGATCCTTTGTCAAAATACAGGATGGATGTGATCTTTTTTGTTCCTATTGCATCGTACCTTATTTAAGGGGACGTCCTGTCAGCAGGGATTTGCGGGACGTAATAGCCGAAGTCGAAGGATTGGTCGATCAAGGCTGCCAAGAAGTGGTTTTAACGGGGGTGCACCTGGGGCTTTACGGCAAGGGACATGACTTTGACCTGGCTGATCTGGTGGATGCGCTTTCTAAAGTTAAGGGCTTAAGGAGATTGCGATTTGGCTCCATAGAGCCCCTGGCCTTAAACGACAAGTTGCTTGTTGCCTTGGCCGAGAGCGAGATCTTTTGCCCCCATCTTCATGTGCCGCTTCAAAGCGGCGATGCAAGGATACTGAAGTTGATGAATAGAGGATATAGCCCTGTGGAATTTGCGAGCATTATCTCCAACGTGCGACGTTACCTTGGAGATGATGTCCATGTAAGCACCGATATAATAGTCGGTTTTCCGGGAGAAGACGAGGCAGCCTTCGCTAGTACGTTGAACTTTATACGCGACCTGGGCGTAGGAAGGCTTCACGTCTTTCCCTTTTCCCCAAGGAAAGGCACAAGGGCTTACGATATGCCCGGAAGGCTCCAAAAATGCGAGATCGCAAATAGAGTGAATAGGGCTTTGGAGGAAGGCGGCAAGCTTTTGCAGCGGTACGCCAGCATTTGGATGAACAGAAAGGTCGATGTTTTGATTGAACGCTGCAAGGGATCAAAGTTGCTGGGCCTCTCAAGGCATTATCTGGAGACCGAGATAGATTGGGACGCAAAAGGAAAGTTGCCTGAAAGAAACTATAAAGGGTTAGAGTGCAAAGTTTGTGTCGCCGAGGCAAGGCATGGTATCCTATATGGTGCATTATCTGACATAAAAGACTTGTAATCCGAAAGGGGAGTTTAACGTGGATAAAGACGTTTTAGCAAGAGACGTGGCAAATGTCACGAAGATCCCTTGGAATGGCCGAAATGTCGAAAGGGTGCTGTCATCCTTGCTTATCACGGGCGATTTTTGGAACGTGGTCTCTCTAAGTTGCGAGCCCTTGCCTGCCGTGGCGGCCCTCTTGAAGCTTATGGCCGAGGAGGGAATGGTCGCCTTCAGCGAGTATGGCATAAAGCTTACTCAAAGGGGGCGCGATTTCATAGAAAAAGAAGGGGTATCGCCATGGCATCTGCATACCTGTCCACGATGTGAAGGCAGGACCGTTGTCATCGATGATGAGCTTAAAGATGCATTCGATAGGTTTTTGAAGATACAGATAGATAGGCCTGAAGCGATCAGGGATTACGATCAGGGCTACGTAACCCCGGAGACGACCTTTGCCCGCGTTGCGTTGGCGGACAGCAGGGGCGATTTGAGGGGTAAAAGTATCATTGTGTTGGGCGACGACGATCTTGTCGGCATAGCCTTAGGCCTGACGGGGCTAGCAAGACGAGTTGTGGTATTAGAACTGGACGAGCGATTGATAAATTTTGAGCGAGAAATATCATCAAAGTACGGCCTTTCGATAGATGTGATGACACACGACTTAAGAAAACCCTTGCCACAGGAGATGCTTGGCAATTTTGATGTCTTCTTTTGCGATCCTCCTGAGACCGTAGAGGCCTTCGATGCATTTGTCGGCAGAGGGATAATAGCCTTAAAGGGCGAGGGCGGCTCTGGCTATTTCGGGATCACTCATGCCGAAAGTTCCTTTCACAAATGGCGTGCCCTCGAGATGAAATTGCTTCAAAGGGGATTGGTGATCACCGATATCATCCATGACTTTAACGTATATATGAATTGGGAATACGTCCAGGAGATGCTTGCATGGGACCTGGCGCCCGTCAAGCAGGCTCCTATTCAGAATTGGTACAAATCGGCCATGGTGAGAGTCGAAATGGTCGAAAGGCTTGAGATGCCCAACGAGGACTTGACGGATTGTGATATATATAATGACGCAGAAAGCTCAACCATCTAGGCATAAGGATAGATTTTTGCCCAAAAGGAGCTGAACTCCTGTGGGGAATGCTTTTGTGGGGATCGATCTTGGGACCCGATACTCAATCCTTGCCTGCGTCGATGATGATGGGTCAAAGGTCATCAAAAACCGATGGGGAAGGGAAAGGACGCCCTCCTTTGTGGCTTGCGATCGAGGAAGCCTTTGGGCGGGAGAGGATGCTTTGTCCATTGCCTGTGCTTTCCCGCAAAAATCCTGTTGTGATCTTAAGCGTCGTCTTGGCTCATCAGAGAAAATTTATTTGAAAGACATGTCCTTTAAGCCCGAGGAACTGCTTCGGGTGCTTTTGCTCTACCTTAGAGAGGATTGCGAGGCATATTTAAGGGAGCTAGTCAAGGGATGTTGCGTTGCCGTGCCGTCCTCCTTCGATTTTAGACAGAGGGAGACCATAAAGACTGCTGCACAGATGGCAGGCTTTGAAGCCGTCAAGTTGGTAAATGAACCCACAGCGGTAGTCCTTTCCGCAAATGTCGAGGGAAGTATTTTAGTCTTTGACTTTGGGGCAGGTGCCATAGACATTTCGGCCGTGGAAAAAGAGGGAGATATATGCCATGTGCTCGAAAACGCTGGCATGGATCAATTTGGCGGGATGGACTTGGACCGCGAGGTAGCTTTTTATCTCTGGAGGCTGGTCAAGGCAGAAGGCGATCCAAAGGCGGACCCCAGGTGGCCTTTGCTTTTAATGGAGGCCGAGAAGATTCGGGAGGCCTTGTCCTTTGCCGATTCGGTGGATTGGTGGCCCAGGGCAAGCGGGCTTGGTTTCGGGGAAAATGTCTCGTTGACAATTCATCGAGATGAGATAGAGGAGATAATTTCTCCGCTCGTCAAGCCTGCCATCGATCTGGCCAAGGAGATTTGGGATAGGTACAATTGCCAAAAGCTCCTTTTGGCTGGAGGTTGCACGCGCATGCCCTTGATACGTCGATCCTTGGGGGATGCCGTGGCCGAGCCGCCAAAGGTTCGAGCCTGTACCGATGAAGCTGTAGCCGTCGGGGCTGCACTTCTGGGAGGAAAGAAGGGCAAACTCCTAGTCGATACGTTGTCATGCGATCTGGCAATGGAGACCGCTGATGGAGGCCTGTCCGTAATCGCTCCCAGGGGAACGCCGCTTCCCCTGAGGGTGAAGAAGCGTTTCATGGTAGTGGGCACTGGAAGGATCGAAAGCGAGGTCTTGCAGATTAAGGATGGCCCAGATGGCCCGTCAAGGGAGACCTTATGTCCCGTGTTCATTGAGGGTGCCAAATCCGGCGATGTGGTTGTCGTTGCCCTTTCCGTAGATGCCGGAGGTCTTTTAACGGTCGAGATATCTGGCGATGAAGGCGAGTTGTTCGTAAGCCGCACCCTAAACGTCCTGGATCGCTCATCCGAAGGGCAAATTTTCAATGAGCGCAGCCGCAAGCTTGAAGAGCTTGAAAGGAAATTTGCTCGTTATTCATACCTCTTCGATGCGGATTTGGAATGCAGGGTAACCCAGCTCTTTGAGTACGTGAAATGTCTGCAGTGGTCCGATGATGAGCTTTGGAAAGATGCCTTCTCGGTCTTGGAGCTTGCGTCCGACAGGATCGCCAGGGCGGTGAAATATCGATGAAATCGCTGGAGGCCAGCTACGAAATTTTGGGCCTTCAACCTGGCGCAGGCTTTGAAGACGTCAAGAAGGCATTTCGAAAGAAAGCGCTTCTTTATCATCCCGACGTCGCAGGAGAGGGATGTTCTCTTCAATTTCAACAGATCAATGAAGCCTATGCGGTGCTTAAGCGCGCCTTAATTGACAGGTTTGTAGTTAATGCCCCTTCCTTAGATTCTGCTAGGGCTGCTGCGCAGGCAAGGGAACTTTTTATAAAAAGGGAGATCGAAAACATATTGCAGGAAGCGCAAAGGCAGTTGTCGGAGCTCATAAAGACCATGGGCAATGACGTTGAGGTAGGGCTATCCGATGTCTTATTACGCCTTCAAAGCAGACATCCCGTGGTGAGGTTCGTTGCTGCCTGCCATCTGGGGAAAATGAAGTGGGATGTAAGCTTTATGGATGAGTTGATGGGTAACATCTCAAAGATAGCCCTAGACGATGTGGTGCTGGAACCGCTGCTTGAATTTTTGGGAAAAGCTCCCGCTCACTTTCAAAGTAAGGTCATGGCCCAAATTGCAAAGGGCGCAAAGGACCTTGAAGAAGAAGCCTGCATTAAGCTGCTTTATTGGGGCAAAAGGCTTAGGTGGGAGACAAAAACTTTGTTGCCCTTTTTAACTCACGACTCTAACCGCGTAGTGGCTATCGCCCTGTCCATGTTGCCCTCCGCTGATGACGTCCCTCTAATGGTCCTCATGTCGTTGATCGAAAGAAATGACGAAGAGATACTGGTGCCCCTGTTGAAGAAAATGCGCACCAACAGAAATTTATGTTATTTGCGGGGAAGGATAAGGGAGCTGGCTAGAAGTCATCCTTCTTTAGGGGTTCGAGCTTGGGCAAAGTGGCTTGTAGGCGACGCAAATGTAGGGTAAAATGGGCTAAAAGCTTTTGGAGGAATAGCTGTTGGAGAGGGATTGTGTGTTTTGTAAGATCATAAACGGCGAAATAAAGGGCGATGTCGTATATGAGAACGAAGACATCATTGCAATTAGGGATATAGCGCCGCAGGCGCCGCATCACTATTTGATAATTCCTAAAGTGCATATTCCGACCTCTCAAGATGTGAAAGATCCTTCCCTTTGGGGAAACCTCATGAGCGCCGTTAATGTGGTTGCCGAGCGAATGGGGTTGGCAGACTTAGGTTACAGGGTAGTCATAAATTGCGGGAGCCAGGCGTGTCAGAGCATATTTCACCTTCATATTCACTTGCTTTCTGGACGCAGATTTGGATGGCCCCCCGGTTAAAGTTGCCATGAGAAGCGAAAGGGGGGAGAGAGATGACAACGGTTTACAGAAGGGAAAATGAGTCCATTGACGATACCTTGCGCCGCTTTAAAAGAGAGGTTAAGAAGGTTGGTGTGCTGCGGGATGCCAGAAAACATGAACATTACGAAAAGCCGAGCGAGATAAGAAAGAAGAAGAAGATGAGCCCCAAAAGGCATCGAGGATAGCTCTAAGTCCCCATAAAGTTTAAGTCGGTACTTGAACAACAGGGCTTAAGGGAAAGACGGCAAAGCGTCTTTCCCTTATTTTTTGCCTAAATATCATGGTTTCATGCCGTATCAATATGCCCGCATGCCCATTGAGCCCCAGGGACCAAAAATAGGGGCATATTTAAGCTGAAAGACCTCTATGTCCTCTTGGATGGCGGTTACACTATATATAGTAATGGTCACGACTATATACCACATAGGTAGGGTGAAAAGATGCGTTGCCCTAAGTGTAATTATGAGGACAGCAGGGTAATAGAGACCAGGGCAGTGGAGGATGGCAGCGTCATCCGAAGGAGAAGGGAATGCCCGAAGTGCGGACGGCGATTCACCACCTATGAACGAATGGAGAGGAACAAAGTCCTTTTGGTGGTCAAGAAAGACGGTCGAAGGGAAGCCTTTGACCGGCAAAAGGTCCTTAAGGGCATGATACGTGCCTGCGAAAAGCTTCCCGTATCCCTGGAGACCCTGGAAAATGCAGTTTCTTCGATAGAGGAGGAGCTTTATTCGTTGGGCGTTGGCGAGGTATCCAGTGCCTCAATTGGCGAGATGGTGGCAAATCGCTTGAAGGACATTCATCATGTGGCTTACGTCAGGTTTGCATCTGTATATCGTGAGTTTACTGACCTAAAAAATTTTATCGATGAGATATCCAAGCTTTTGGAGAAAAAAGAAGGAGGTAAGGACCAGCGATGACTTCGCTTACTAAATCAGGGTCTTCTTATGAAACGGGGATAGGCGGACAACGATTTTTGTTCGATCGGCCGGAATCTACTGACTTGGCTTTAATGGTGGAGGCTCACTCCAAGGATGAATGTAGCCCTTGGGATGCGGGCAGGATTAGAGATGCCCTGATCAGGGAGGCGGGCGTAAATCCGGAAGTTGCCTTTTCTATAGCTGCCGAAATCGAGGAAGAGGTAATTCGCTGCGGCAAAGATAGGATTACCACTTCGATAATAAGGGAGATGGCAAACGCCAAGCTCTTTCAAAGAGGGCTTGACGTTTATCTGGTAGACCATTCCAAGGTGGGAATTCCTGTTTACGACCTTGAAATAATGATGTTTTCGCCCAATAGAGAAAACAGCAATACTTCCTACAACCCCGAGTCCATAAATTTGACCATAGCCGAAAGGATCATAAAGGATTACGCCTTGAGCAAGCTCTTTTCTCCTGATGTAGCGCGTGCTCACCTGGAAGGCGACATTCATCTTCATGACCTTGGAATGGTCATAAGGCCTTATTGCAGCGGGCAAAGCCCTGCTTATGTCGCCAAATTTGGGTTGAACTTGCCTTCCATAACCAGCGTCTCCTCCCCGGCCAAGCATCCGGATGTTTTGCTAGCCCATATGCTTAAGATGACGTCGGTGTTACAGAACAACTTTGCAGGTGCCATAGGCTGGGATGCCGTGAACATGTTTTTTGCGCCCTATCTTGAGGGCTTAAGCGACGGGGAGATGCGCCAATTGGCCCAAATGCTGATATTTGAGTTCAATCAATTGGCAGGTGGAAGGGGAGGGCAAGTCGCTTTCACTGACATAAACCTCTACTTTGAGATTCCTAAGCATTTCCGAGACGTACCGGCCATAGGGCCCGGAGGCAAGTTTACGGGCAAGACTTACGGCGATTATGCAGCCATATCCAAGCGCTTTTTACGCGCCCTCTTTGAGGTTTACCTCGAGGGGGACAGCAGGTCGCAGCCCTTCTTTTTCCCCAAACCGCTGCTTCATATAACCGATGCCTTTTTCGAGGAAGAGGGGTGGGAGGAGATGCTTGAGCTGGCCTGCCTTGTGGCATCGAAGAAGGGCAACACCTATTTCGTGTTCGACAGGGGCGGCGTTACGAAGTTAAGCGAATGCTGTCGTCTTTCCTTCGAGCTCACGGAAGAAGACTTGCAGGAGGCCAAAACCCCCTGGAAGATGAGATATTCTGCCCTGCAGAACGTTACCATAAATTTGCCCCGAGTTGCCTACAGATCCCAAGGCGACCTGCAAACCTTCTTTGGATTGCTCGAGGAGCTCATGGAGCTGGCATTCAAGGCCCATGTCCAAAAAAGAAGCTTTATTCAGAGCTTACTCGACCTGAAGGAGAAAGGCCCACTGTCCGTGCTGACCGTCGCTTATGACGGCGAAAACTATCTCAGGATGGAAAAGACAAGCCATCTCATAGGGCTTTTGGGCTTAAACGAAACTGTGCGGGTACTGAAAGGAAAAGAACTTCATGAAGGAGCCGAAGCGGAGGAGCTGGGGCTTGCCATAGTCAAATTCATGGAGCTTAAGTGCCAGGAATTGACCGAACGGGCAGGATTTAAGGTGGTGCTTGAGCAGACTCCCGCCGAAAGTACGGCTCACAGGTTTGCCAGGTTGGACTTAAACAAATTTCCCATGGCGGCGGATGTGGTCAAGGGCAACGTGAAAAGAAACGAGGTCTTTTATACCAACAGCACCCATATACCCTACGAAGCGGAAGTCGATCCCATAGACAGGGTGATTAAGGAGGGGCTTTATCATCCCTCCATAAAGGCCGGTGCCATTACCCATATATGGATGGGCGAACACGAACCGGATGCCGGGGCATTGGCCTCCTTCGTGCGAAAGGTGTTCCTGCATTCCCAAAACGCTCAAGTCGCATTTAGCCCTGAATTTACCATATGCAACGACTGCGGCAGGGTTGAAAGGGGATTGAGGCCTTCTTGCGGCAAATGCCATTCTTCTAACGTCGATGGCGTGACTAGGATAACGGGGTATTTTACCAAAATCTCCTCCTGGAATGCCGGCAAAAGGGCCGAGCTTGAAAGCAGAAAGAGATGGTCGCTTTGAGTTTAAGGGCTGGAGACATAGGAAGTTACATACCCTCGTCGTTCATAGATTGGGAAGGGCATGTATCGGCAGTGCTGTTCTTAACGGGATGTAACTTCAGCTGTCCCTTTTGCCATAACGGATACCTGGTCAAGGGAAGCCCGGCTGCTTTAAATGAGGATCTTGTCATCGAGCATATAATTTCGAGAGCGGTATTTTTGGACGGCGTCGTGATAAGCGGCGGTGAGCCGACGCTTAACCCGAACAAGTTAAAGGGGCTTTTGTTGCGTTTCAAGGAGATGGGATTACCGGTAAAGCTTGACACCAACGGGAGCAATCCCCTTGCATTGGAGGAGCTTTTGTCCGAGGGCTTGCTGAATGCCGTAGCAATGGATATAAAGGCTCCTTGGGATAAGTACGATATGCTTTGTGGCTGCGATGTAGATGTGTCCTTGATTAAGCGATCCCTTAATATGCTGTTAAATTGTCGTCTGGAGGTGGAATTTCGTACCACATTTGTTCCTGCGCTCCTGGATTACGACGATCTCCATGTCATTCGAGGATATCTCGGGAAAGGCGCCCGTTGGGCGATCCAACGCTTTAATCCGGAGAAAGCCATGGACGAGAATTTAAGGAGGACCAATGGACCTGAGAGTGAAATTTTGCGCGAAAAGTTTCCAGGTGTTATCATAAGATAAAGCATAACGATCTCAGGGAGGGATTTCAGGGATGTCGTCCAAGATGAAGTTCGTCGATGAAGAACTTAAACGCCTAAAGGATGAAGGTCTGTATGTGAACATAAGGGTCATAGAGAGTCCTCAGGGTCCGTGGGTACAGATCGAGGGAAGGCGTGTTTTAAACTTGTGCTCGAACAATTACTTAGGCCTTTGTAGCGATCCTCGTCTGTGCGCGAAGGCGAAGGAGTATATCGATAAATACGGCGTTGGCCCGGGCGCCGTCCGTACAATAGCCGGCACCATGTCGATACACATAGAGCTTGAGAAAAAATTAGCCGCTTTTAAGGGTGCCGAAGCTGCAATAGTGGTTCAGTCGGGATTTTGCGCTAACCTTTCGGCCATTCCGCCGCTGGTTGGAAAGGATGACCTCATATTCAGCGATGAGCTGAATCATGCTTCCATCATTGACGGTTGCAGGCTGAGCCGCGCTGAGATAGTGAGATATGCCCATTGCGACGTTAAAGATCTCGAGGCCAAGCTCAAGGAATATGCCGGAAGGAACTGCAGAAAGCTGATAGTCACTGACGGCGTCTTTTCCATGGATGGAGACATAGCTCCGTTGCCCGAGATAGTGGATCTGGCCGATAAATACGGTGCCATGGTCATGGTGGACGACGCTCACGGTGAAGGCGTGCTCGGGCGCGGCGGCAGAGGCATAGTGGACCACTTCGGCTTGGGCGATAGGGTTGACGTGGAGGTCGGGACTCTTTCTAAGGCCTTTGGCGTCGTTGGAGGGTTTGTCGCCGGAAGCGCCTCCCTTGTCGAATACCTGCGGCAAAAGGCACGTCCCAACCTCTTTAGCAGCGCTCTCACGGTACCCGACGTAGCGGCCAACATTGCTGCAGTCGATATACTTGAGGAAAGTGATGACCTGGTCAAGAAGCTGTGGGAAAACGGCAATTATCTAAAGCAATGCTTAAAAGAAAGAGGCTTCGACATCGGGAGATCCCAGACGCCCATAACGCCCATCATGGTTGGCGACGCCAACAAGGCAAAGGAGTTCAGCTTGAAGCTTTTCGATGAGGGCATATTCATACAGTCCATTGCCTACCCGACGGTTCCCTTAGGCAAGGCGAGGCTGCGTGCCATGGTCTCAGCGGCGCACAGTAGAAAAGACTTGGACTTCGCCGTGGATAAATTTACCAAAGTTGGCAAAGCCCTTGGAATAATTTAAGAATATCACGGCATAAATCACTGATAAAAGGGGTCCTCTCGTGAGGATCCCTTTTATTTTTAGCGGTCCGCTTTCCTTGTAGATTGTGTTTGTATATAATAGTGACAAGTGGAAATGTTTCATGTATTACACTTCAAGATTGAGGGAGGGGTTTGGATGAAAGGGTTGATGCGTCTTATTATCATTGGGTTGGTTTTGGCGGTCTGCGGGACCATGGCCTATGCTGCTGAAGATGTGATCAAGATCGGGGTTTATGAGCCGCTTACCGGTCAGAATGCCTTCGGCGGACAGCTGACAGTCGAGGGCATTCAACTGGCCCATGAGCAGGCACCCACTGTGCTGGGCAAAAAGGTAGAATTGGTCATCGTGGACAACAAATCCGATAAGGTGGAGGCCGCAAACGCCGTCAAACGCCTCATTGAAAGGGATAAAGTTGTCGCTATCATCGGAAGCTATGGTTCATCCCTGTGCATGGCCGGGGGCGAGGTTGCCGAGCAATATGGCATTCCCTGCATCACTGATTCTGCGACTAACCCATTGGTAACACAGGGCAAGAAGTACTATTTCCGCATGTGCTTCATCGATCCCTTCCAAGGAGCTGCCGCAGCCAGATATGCCTATAATACCTTGGGAGTCAGAAAGGCTGCCATATTGAAGGACGTAGCTCAGGACTACTGTGTCGGACTTGCTGCCTTCTTCAAGAAGGCCTTTTTGGATTTGGGCGGAGAGGTGGTAGCAGACCTCAACTATCAATCCGGTGACCAGGACTTCACCGCCCAGCTGACCGAAATTATAAGCAAGGGTCCTCAACTGCTTTACATACCTTCCTACTTTGCCGAAGGGGCCATAATCATGAAGCAAGCCAGGGAATTGGGCGGCAAGTTCCATATTATGGGCGGAGATGCCATGGACAACCCCGACATGATCAAGATAGGCGGAGAGGCGGTAGAAGGCTTCATCTACACGACTTTCCCCTACGCTCCAGAGATGCCCGACATGAACCCCATAGCCAAGGAATTTACCAAGGCCTTCAGGGAAAAATTCAAAAAGGAACCCAACGCTAATGCTGCCTTGGGGTATGACTGCTATATGTTGATCGTCGACTGCATAAAGAGGGCAGGGAAAGCTGACCCTGAAGCCATAAGGGAACAACTGGAAAAGACGAAGGATTGGGTGGGCGTCACCGGTTCCACCACGATTGACGAAAATCACAACGCAATTAAGGCCGTAGGAATCAAGATGGTGAAAAATGGCCAGCAGGTATACGTTGCTACAGTTCCGCCCGAAACCGGCAAGTGAGGTCTTTAAAGGGAGGAACTAAAAATTAAAAAGGGGGAGCCGTGCCTCCCCCTGCTTTTTAAGGTTTCCTGCGAAAGGGAGGAAAGATATGTCCTATCAAATGTTCATCCAGCACTTCCTAAATGCCCTCACCCTTGGGAGCTTGTATGCCTTGATCGCCATAGGTTATTCAATGGTCTACGGCATTTTAAGGCTTATAAACTTTGCACACGGCGAGATCTTCATGTTGGGGGCATACTTCGTGTTCTGGGGAACCACTCTTTTGCATCTGCCATGGCTTATAGCGGTCCCGGCAGCCATTGTCGTTACGGCCTTTTGCGGGGTCTTGGTGGACAGATGCGCTTACAGGCCCCTGAGGGACGCTCCAAGGATCTCGGCGCTCATAAGTGCTATCGGAGTCTCCTTCTTCTTGCAAAACTTCGCAATTGTAGTCTTTTCTGCCATACCCAGGCCCGTCTATCGGCCGGAATGGCTCGTAACGCCAATATTGATACGGGGAGTACATTTTTTACCCCTCACCCTGGTAGTTCCCTTCATATCCTTTGCTTTAATGTTGGTGGTGCTTTTCGTCGTCTACAAGACTAAGCCCGGCCTTGCCATGCGCGCCATATCCAAGGACATAGAGACCAGCCGTTTGATGGGCGTCTCCGTGGACCAGGTGATAGCCATCACCTTCATGATCGGATCGGCCTTGGCCGCAGCTTCTGGCATCATGTGGTCGCTTCGGTACCCTCAGGTACATCCGATGATGGGCATGATCCCGGGATTTAAGGCCTTTATTGCAGCAGTTGTAGGCGGCATTGGCTCAATACAAGGTGCAGTTATCGGAGGAATGTTGCTTGGTTTCGTGGAGATAATGATAGTGGCCTTTTTCCCTAATTTGTCGGGATTTAAGGATGCCTTTGCCTTTATCCTTTTGATATTCCTGTTGTTATTGAGGCCGACAGGCATAATGGGTGAACGATTGGAGGAGAAGGTGTGATGTCTTCATCGCGCAATGTCCCGTTGAACCTATTGGCCGTAGCCGTGTTGGGGTTGTTTTTATGGTGGGCTGAAAACAGCCTTACCGGCTATCAGGTTCAGATAATAAATTTAATTGCCATAAATACCATATTGGCCCTGGGGCTTAATCTTATCTACGGTTTTGGAGGCATGTTTTCCTTGGGTCATGCAGGATTTATGGCTATAGGGGCTTACACTTGTGCGCTTTTGATACTGCCACCCCTTCAAAAGCAGATGATATTCATATTGCAACCTCTCAGGTGGCCGTTTTCCGTGATGCACGCGCCCTTTTTGGTGGCAGTCCTTTTGGGCGGGTTGGTGGCCGCGATCTTCAGTATCTTGGTGGGCATTCCGATTTTAAGGCTTGGCGGAGACTACCTTGGCATAGCTACGTTGGGGTTCGCCGAAATAGTAAGGGTAGTAGCAAACAACATACCAAGCGTGACCAATGGAGCACTTGGTTTAAAGGGCATTCCGCCCTATGCAAATATCTGGTGGAATTACGGTTTCTTAATTATAATATTGTATTCTATGATCAAGTTGATCAATAGCAATTACGGTAACGTCCTTAAGGCAATAAGGGATGACGAGATAGCGGCTAAGGCCATGGGTATCGATGTATTCAAGTATAAAATTCAAGCCTTTGCCATGGGCTCTTTTCTGGCGGGCCTTGGCGGAGCGCTACAGGCGAGCTTCATAACGACCATAGACCCCAAGATGTACATGTTTACCCTAACCTTCAATGTCCTCATGATGGTGGTAGCTGGAGGGCTTGGGTCCATAACGGGCACGTGCATAGCAAGTGCTTTGATCACCGTATTGCTGGAATGGCTCAGGATAGTTGAAAATCCGCTGGATTTGGGCCCCATTCACATACCGGGAATACCCGGCATGAGGATGGTCATATTTTCCCTTGCCCTGATCTTCATAATATTGTTTAGGCGCGAAGGCATAATGGGCATGCGGGAGATCACCTGGGACGGCATCATTGGCTTTCTTGGGAGGGCAAAAAGGCATGCAGAATGACTCGATATTAAAATTAGAGGGCCTTACGATGACCTTTGGCGGTTTAACTGCCGTGAAAGACCTTTCCATAAACGTGCCCAAAGGTTCCATAGTTGGTTTAATAGGGCCGAACGGAGCCGGCAAAACGACCGTGTTTAATGTGATAACAGGGTTTTACGAGCCAACGGCAGGCAGGGTCCTTTTCAAGGGAATGGACATATCGGGCAAAAGCCCCCACGAAATATGTTCTTTGGGCATAGCCCGTACCTTTCAAAATATCAGGCTTTTTGGCAACGAGACGGTGCTTCAAAACGTGATGGTAGCCTGTAACGTAAGGATGCCCGTTAGATGGTGGGAACCGCCGCTATCGCTCCCGTTGACCCGCAGCAAAGAAAGGACCATAAGGAGCAAGGCTATGGATCTGTTAAAAAAGGTCGGGCTAGAACACCTTGCCGACGAAATTGCCACATCTTTACCTTACGGCCAGCAGAGGCGCCTGGAGATAGCGCGTGCCCTGGCGACCGATCCAGAGCTGCTTTTGCTGGATGAGCCCGCTGCCGGGATGAATCCAAAGGAGACTCACGCCCTGATGGATTTTATAAGGGCCATAAGGGATTTGTTCGGCTTAACCATAATGCTCATAGAGCACGATATGCGCGTGGTCATGGGAATATGTGAGCACATTTGGGTATTGGATTATGGCCTGTTAATAGCTGAAGGCCCTCCTTCCTTCATTCAGTCGAACAAAAGGGTCATTGAAGCTTACCTTGGAGAGGAGTATGCTCGTTATGTTGACAATTAAGGATCTCCACGTTTATTACGGAGGCATTCACGCCATAAAGGGCATATCCATCGAGGTGCCGGATGGGGCCATAGTTACGCTGATCGGGGCAAACGGGGCGGGAAAGAGCAGCACTTTAAGGGCAATAGCCGGCCTTATAAAACAAAAAAGCGGGACCATCATCTTTAACGGCGAAGACATATCAAGGCTGTCTCCGGAGAAGATAGTGGAAAGGGGAATCGTTTTGGTTCCGGAGGGCAGAAGGATCTTCCCCAACCTGACCGTAATGGAAAACCTAATGTTAGGGGCATATTTAAGGAGCGACGATGAGGGGATAAAGAAAGACCTCGAATGGGTCTTCAATCTTTTTCCCCGACTTAAGGAGAGGGTATGGCAAAGGGGCGGGACCCTGTCCGGTGGAGAACAGCAGATGCTTGCCCTGGGGAGGGCATTGATGGGCAGCCCCCATCTGGTAATGATGGATGAGCCATCATTGGGGCTTGCGCCGATCCTCGTCAAAGAAGTATTTGATATAATAAAAGAAATAAATGCTCAGGGGAAGACGATCTTGCTCGTCGAACAGAATGCTTTCGCTGCTTTGAACATTGCTCACTATGCTTACGTCCTGGAGGTAGGCGAGGTAGTGCTGGAAGGACCGGGCGGCGAGCTGATACGAAATCCACAGGTAAGGGAGGCATATTTAGGTGTCTGAGGAGCCTGCTACCACTAAGATGGGCAGCATGAATCTGCCGAATGCGTTAAGCCTTTCAAGGGTGTTTCTGGTCCCTTTGATGTTGGTGTTCTTGAGCCTGGAGGTAAAATATGGCGACGTCTTGGCGGGAATAGTATTCATCGTAGCTGCCTTTACGGATATGGCCGACGGATATATCGCCAGAAAGCATGGGATGGTCACCAACCTTGGCAAGTTCATCGATCCTTTGGCCGACAAAATTTTAGTCATGGCAGCGTTGGTAGCCTTAGTAGAACTTCAGAGGTTGCCTGCATGGATAGTCGTTGTAATCGTATCAAGGGAATTCATCGTTACGGGCCTGCGGATGGTTGCAGCGGCCGAAGGCGTGGTCATTGCAGCATCCAAGGGAGGCAAGGCCAAGACCGTAAGCCAGATAATTGCCATCTTCATGATGCTTTTTGGCATTCCGGGCGGAATGGCCATGATGTGGATCGCCATGATCTTGACGATCTGGTCGGGGATGGATTACCTCATAAAGGGCAAAGAATTCTTGCTTAAGTAATAGAGCTTGAAGGGAGATTTTCTTGTTGAGTAAAGAAGTTGCGGGTGTTTTGGACTCCATGCGTGATGACATGGTGCAGTTGCTCTGTAATTTGATATCGATACCTGCCATTTCGCCAGATAGCGGAGGTAGGGGCGAGGCCGAGAAGGCGGCTTTTTTAAGCCAACAGATCAGAGCGCTCGGCCTCGGGTTTCCGGAACGCTTCGATGCCAGCGATCCAAGGGCTGAGGGGGGACTTAGGCCCAACATAGCGGTTCGTATGCCTGGCAGATCGGCTGAGCGCCTTTGGATAGTAACACATATGGACGTGGTGCCCGAGGGAGACAGATCTCTATGGGAAACTGACCCCTTTGTACCGGTTGTCAGGGATGGCAAAGTGTACGGTCGCGGGTCCAACGATAATGGACAGGAAATTGTTGCCTCTATATTTGCTGCCTATGCCATTAAAAGGCTAAACTTGACGCCTGCAAGGGAAATATGCCTTTGCTTTGTGGCAGACGAAGAGATGGGGAGCCGTTACGGCATCCAGTACCTTTTGAAGAATGACCTCTTTGCGCCGCAGGACCTGGTTGTAGTTCCCGATGGCGGTACCGAAAAGGGAGACTTCATAGAGGTAGCGGAAAAATCGATACTTTGGTTTAACGTGAAGGTCTTTGGAAGGCAGGTCCATGCCAGTAAGCCTCACGAGGGATTAAACGCCTGTAGGGTTGCAAATGAGCTTTCTGTCGATCTGGACAGGGCTTTACACAAGGCCTTTCCGGATCAGGACAAACTTTTTGAGCCTTCCATTTCCACATTCGAGCCCACAAAGAGAGAGGCTAACGTTGCTAACGTCAATACAGTGCCCGGCAAGGAGGTCTTTGCCTTCGATTGTCGCATCCTTCCCGGAGTCCCCTTAGACGACGTGCTAAGGGTGATAGGTGAGACGTGCAGGCGTAAAGCCGAAGAAAGCGCTGCCCTGATAGAACTTGATATCCTGCAGAGAAACGATGCTGCACCCCCTACGAGCGCGGATGCTCCGGTGGTAAAATTATTGCACAAAGCCGTATCTGATGTGTTAAGTGTAAATCCCCTAATTGGGGGGATTGGAGGAGGTACATGTGCGGCCTTCTTCAGATCCCAAGGGATTCCAGCTGCCGTGTGGGCTCAGGAGGCAGACGTGGCGCACATGCCTAATGAATATGCCGTGATAGAGCACATCGTGAACGAAGCAAAGGTGTTTGCGTATATGATGCTTTCTGACCTGTGAGCTTTAGGTTCAAGCACAATAAACACAAAGATAATATCAAATAGGGGATTTTGTTCCTTAGGTCAAAAGGCGGATCCCCTTATTTGTGTTTTTCGGATATCCTATGTCTTGAGGTGAAGGGTATGTTTGACGGTTTAAAGAAGATGCTGGGGCTTGATGCGAACGACAGGGCGCTCAAGAGATATTCCCAAATAGTAAATGAAGTCAATGATTTGGAAGAAAGCATCGCCGCTTTGAGCGATGAAGACCTGGTTCGAGAGATCAATGATATACGTAAAAACGTGTCAGAAAACGGTCAGCCCTTAGATGAAGTGATGTGCAAGGTGTTTGCCATAGTTAGGGAAGCAGCGCGTCGAAGCTTAGGCATGCGGCACTTCGACGTGCAAATCATGGGGGCTATAGCTTTGCACGAGGGAAAGATCGCCGAAATGAAGACCGGCGAGGGAAAGACCTTGGTGGCCACGATGCCCGTAGTTTTGAACGCACTGGAAGGCAAGGGCGTTCATGTCGTAACTGTGAACGATTATTTGGCCAAACGTGATGCAGAGTGGATGGGAAAGGTCTACCGCTTTTTGGGATTGTCCGTTGGGGTCATTAATCCCTTCATGAGCGCGGAAGAAAGGCGAAAGGCCTATGAAGCTGACGTTACCTACGGCACCAACAGCGAGTTCGGATTTGATTATTTAAGGGATAATATGGCCATATCGCCACAGCAGTTGGTGCAGAGGGGGCATCACTACGCCATAGTGGACGAGGTCGATTCCATCCTGATAGATGAAGCCAGAACGCCTCTTATAATATCGGGCCCCTCTGAGGATTCAATTGAGCCCTACAAAATTGCCGACAAAATTGCAAGGTCTTTGACTTTGAACGAGGACTTCGAGCTGGACGAGAAGGAAAAAAACGTAGCTCTTACTGAGGCCGGGATAAGGCATTGCGAGAAAATCCTGGGGATTGACGATATCTACGCCGAGGTAGAGACCTCCGAACTGCTTCACAAGATAGTTCAAGCTCTAAGGGCGCGATATCTCTTTAAAAAAGACGTGCATTACGTGGTAAAGGACGGAGAAGTAATAATAGTTGACGAGTTCACGGGAAGGCTGATGTACGGTCGACGTTACTCAGATGGCCTGCATCAGGCGATAGAGGCCAAGGAAGGAGTGCGCATAGGCAGGGAAAACCAGACGCTGGCCACTATCACTCTGCAAAATTACTTTAGAATGTACCATAAATTAGCAGGCATGACGGGTACCGCCGCCACCGAAGCTGAGGAGTTCAAGGAGATATACGGCCTGGAAGTTGTCGTCATCCCTACCCATAAACCCATGATCCGCCAGGATATGCCCGATGTAATTTACAAGACAAAGCGCGAAAAGTTTGCCGCAGTCGCTGATGAAATCAAGGAATGTTACGAAAGAAGGCAGCCTGTCTTGGTGGGCACGACGTCTATAGAGAATTCGGAAAAATTGAGCAAGCTGCTAGCGGCTCGCCGCATACCCCATCAGGTCTTGAACGCGAAATATCACGAAAAAGAGGCCAAGATCATCGCTCAGGCCGGACGCATAGGTGCCGTTACCGTTGCTACCAATATGGCAGGAAGGGGTACCGACATATTGCTGGGGGGCAATCCTGAGTTCCTTGCCTTGGAGGAAGCCCAAAAGAGAGGGATAGACGTCGAAAGCGACAAGGAAGCCTACGGCAATTTGCTTGAGGAATTTAAGAAGTTATGTGAAGAAGAACACGAAAGGGTCGTCGCATTGGGTGGCCTTCACGTGATAGGCACGGAAAGGCACGAATCCAGGAGGATAGATAACCAACTTCGTGGGCGCAGCGGCCGCCAGGGTGACCCGGGATCTTCCAGGTTTTACCTTTCCCTGGAAGACGACCTGCTTCGCCTCTTTGGGTCAGACAAAATACAGGGGATAATGGAAAAGCTGGGCATGAAGGAAGGGGAGGCCATAGACCATCCTCTCTTGAGCAGGGCTATCGAATCGGCTCAAAAGAAGGTGGAACAATATCATTTCGATATAAGAAAGCAGTTATTGCAATATGACAGCGTAATGAATCAACAGAGGATGGCCATATATGACGAAAGGAAGCGAATCCTTTTGTCCGATGATCTCATTGAACACACGTGGCAGATCATAACCGATGCCCTTGACGGAGTGTTGGAGGAGCATTTCCCCGATGAGGGTGAAGCTGACCCCAATGGCGCTATCATAAAAATTAAAACCTTGTTCAGCGGCAGGATCGCAGAGTGTTTATCTGGCGTGGATGACAGGGCTTTACTGCCTGAGGCGCGCGACAAGATGATAGCGCTGTTAAAGGAAGAGTTTGACGCTAAGGTCGAGGAACTTGGACTTGAGCTTGCAAACAACATTTTCAAGATGATATTGTTGCGCGTGCTTGATGCCCACTGGAAAGAACATCTCCTTGCCATGGATGAGCTTCGCAGGGGCATAGGTCTTAGGGCGCTAGGGCAAAAGGACCCCTTGCTCGAGTACCAGTTCGAGTCATATAACCTCTTCCAGCAGATGCTCGGTAGCATCCGAGAGGGGGTTGCAAGGTTGGCCTTAAAGGTTTCCGTGGCACATGAGGAAAAAAGGCCCATGCCTGTAACATTGAGCAGGGATTTGGTTATGGCAGGTACTTCGAGGGCATCTCATTCGAACGACAGGGCAAACATCGATACGGCAAAGAAAGTTCAAAAAGTTGGACGCAACGACCCTTGTCCCTGCGGGAGCGGAAAGAAGTACAAATATTGCTGTGGAAGGAATGCGTAAATCATGCGGGTCATCCCTAGACATAAGAGGATAGCGTCCAGGGCAATTTTTCTTTTTCTGCTGATGTTAAGCGCATCAATTTTTACCGCGGTCTCAGCTGAGGCCGAGGATGATTCTTTGGCGCTGATAAGACAATATGTGCAACAGGTGCCTCCCCTCACGGCATACGGAAGGGATGTCGGGGCGATGGTATGGCACAGAAGCCAAGAGTATAAAATGCTTGCAGACGGTACATTGATAGAGACCGCGAGGTGGTTAATCTACTCGGAATCGCCCCTTTGCGATCAGCTAGGCAGCTGGAAAATTCCTTACGCAGGGAACGAGAAGCTTGAGATCACGGAAGCCGCGATTTACGATCCCGTGGAGTTCAAGTTAATTGCCACCCTTTCTCCTAGGAGAGTGAATAGCCAGGGCATATCTTGGTATGAGATCGATATTCCTCCTTTGGATGTACCCCATGTTCTTTCGCTCTGTTATAGGAAGGAATGTCCCGATAAATGGAACGTTGACGACGTCGTTCCAATAGATCTTGATCTGCCCCAGTGGAGGGTAGTCGTAACTGTAAGCGTGCCGCACAATTCCTCCCTTTCATGGGCTTTTGGGGGGAATGCCAAGGCTGAGCCAAAGCTGACAGGGGGCGTCGAGGACACCTATCTATGGGAGTTCATCAACCGTCCTGCATTAGATGGGTTTGACTTAATGGATGATGAGGCCAACTGCATTGCCTTCAGCATGCGAAGCGGCTGGATCAACGTCATCAAGCCGTTGGAGGATTGGGCTGCTAGCCTACGCTCCGTAGTTCCGGAGGCGGTAAACAGGGCCTTAAATAGAGGAGATAGGTCAAAAAGCGGCAGAGAAATACTGGAGTGGGCCAAGGGCAAAAATCTGCTCATCGATGGTCCCGAACTTTATAACTTAAGGCGAAACGCCGAGTCTATGCCCAAAGAGGGGCCCTGGACTGCATGGGAGAGGAACGTATTGCTCGCCAACTGGCTTTCTGCGGCCGGATGGGATGTGCGCATCAACTGGTTGCCGATGTTCATTCCGAAGGAAAACGTCCCTGGGACGCCGAATCTGATATCAAGGCCAGTGCTTGAAGTTAAGATGCCCGGAAGCAGTTCGTACAAGTTTTTGGATTTAGGCAGCTCCTTAACGGAGGGCAATTTGATCCCCGATTCCCTATGGGGCAGGACGTTATGTTACTATGACGGTACGGATATAAAGTTCAAACAGCTGAGCATCGGCAACGTGGCAGATCATAGGTTAAGATCCAAATGGAATTTGCAGTTGCATGATTCGGGCAAGGTCGATGGAACCCTGGAGCTGACATTTACCGGTGCCTGGCCCCATGTAATATTTGGCAAAGATGGCGATTTCTCCAAGGTGTCGTCCATTGTCCATTTATATCCGTCGCAATTAAGCGTCGAATGGGAGGATGCTAAAGTTTCCGTTAAATCAAATGGAATTACCATGACGTATCCGGTAAGCGGTTTGCTTGGTATTGCTGATAGCGATCGAATGCTCCTTAGGACGCCATCCATCACCTTTGATGGCTTAAGCGTATTGAACAACTTGGATGTGGGATCGAAGTTGCGCTTTCCCTTCCTGATCGAAGAGGTTTCGACCATACGATTGCCTCAAGGCCACCAAGTTCTTTCGATGCCGTTGCTGTCATCTAAACTGAATGGCAAAATCAAGTGGGAACAGTCTGTTGACGAAAAAAGTCGTGGTAGAATTGTGGAGGCTAAATGGAGATTTTTAGTAGACGAAACTTCCATGGATGAGGAAGCCTTCTCTTCATTGCGCGCTGGCCTTAAGGCGTTACAACAATGGAACAATATGGCTATTCCCATTCGCAAAAGATGACGGAGGGTGGATCGATGACTGACGTTGAGTCCTTTATAAGAAATCTTATATCTCAAGCAATACGCTCGACAGCTGAGGACGAGGGCCTTGCCGTTCCTGATGGGATGGAAGTGATAATAGAAAGACCCCGTCGGGAGAATCAGGGCGATTATGCCACAAATGTGGCCATGCTCCTTTCCCGTCATTGGGGCATGAAGCCCAGGGATGTGGCCGCCAAGATAGTCTCGCATATAGACAAAGGCGATTATGTCGATAAAGTTGAGATAGCCGGCCCGGGTTTTATAAACTTTTTCCTTTCAGACGCATGGATGGCGAACCTCATAAAGGAGATACTTCGCAAGGGCAACGACTATGGCAAGGCCGATGTGGGGAAGGGCAAGAAGGCCCAGGTCGAATTCGTCAGCGCCAACCCTACGGGGCCATTGCACATAGGCCATGGTAGAGGCGCTGTCGTGGGAGATGTAACGGCAAGCGTCTTGTCCTTTGCCGGGTGGTATGTGGAAAGGGAATATTACATCAACGATGCCGGCCTTCAAATGAAGATGCTTGGCAGATCTGTCCAATCTAGATATTTCGAGATCCTTGGCAGGTCCGAGGAAGCGCCTTTTCCGGAGGATGGCTATAAAGGTGACTACATTTACGAGATAGCCCAAGAGATCATAGACAGGGAAGGAGATAAGTTCCTGCATGTCCCGCTGGATGAGTCCTTGGGATACTTCAAGGACTTTGCCGTCAAGGTAATACTGGATGGAATAAAACAGGATTTGGAAGATTTTCGCGTTAGATTTGACGTTTGGTTTTCGGAAAAATCCCTGTATGAGCGGGGCCTCATCGAAGAGATGGTGAATTTTCTTAAAGAAAGAGGGCTTGCCTATGAAAAGGATGGGGCCATATGGTATAGGTCGACGCAATTTGGCGATGAAAAGGACAGGGTATTGATCAGGTCTACGGGAGAGCCTACATATTTTGCCTCAGATGTGGCCTATCATAAGGACAAGTTTGATAGAGGCTTTGACCTTGTCATAGATGTTTGGGGTGCCGACCATCACGGATATGTCCCTCGCATGAAGGCTGCCGTTCAGGCCCTTGGCAAATCTCCCGATGCACTGCAGATCCTTTTGATCCAGTTTGTGAGCCTGATTAAGGATGGGAAAATGGTTCCCATGTCCACCAGGTCAGGTCAATTTGTGACCCTGCGGGAAATCATGGACGAGGTTGGCGTAGATGCAATGCGCTACTTTTTCCTGATGCGAAAGTGCGACTCTCACCTAGACTTCGACATAGACCTGGCAAAGAGCGCATCTACAGATAACCCCGTTTATTACGTTCAATATGCCAGCGCAAGGATACACAGCATATTTAAGGAGGCAGCTTCAAGGGGCATTGATATGGCTGACCCGGAAAAGGTCGACTTCTCCGTGCTTGTCACCGAGGAAGAGAAGGCGCTTGTCAAATGTCTTGCCCGCTTCCCCGAAGAAATACTAAAGGCTGCCAATGAACTAGCCCCGCACATAATCGTCTACTATGTTTACGATTTGGCCAAGGCGTTTCATTCCTTCTATAATGCCCATAGGGTTTTGGGAGAAGAAAGACCTTTGACGGATGCCAGGTTGCTTTTGGTGCGTGCGGTCCAGATCGTATTGCTTAACGTCTTGCAGCTCCTGAAGATCAATGCCCCAGAAGCGATGTAGATGTTTAGGCTTAGGTGGATTGCGGTAACGCTTTTTTCGTTGATGATTTTTTTGATACTGCTTAACGGCTATACCCGTGAGCTTAAAAAGCTCAATGAGCTGTCCCGTTGTATTGACGAGCGGGTTCAGACTTTGGTCCGCTTGAGGTTGGACATATATGATAAGAACGAAAAGATTGCCTACTATAGCACGCCCGAGGGTATAGCCAGGCTGGCACGTCAGGAATTCAACCTTGTCCTTCCGGGTGAGAGGATATACATTTTAAAATATTTCGAACCAGAGGAAGACGGAAAGGGCAATCCGCTCAATTGAGCCTAAGATTAACCGAATATATATTGTTAAATTTGGCATTTCCGCTTATAATGCTTTATCGCTGGTATCCCTATCCCCTTTTTGGTAAGGGGATCTTTAAAGGCCAAAGGGAGGAGGTGTTAATGATATGCGACCTTACGAATTGATGGTGCTAATCCATCCCGATACGGAGGAAGTCAAAGCTCAAGTCGACGAGATATCGGAAGTGATCAAGGGCTTAGGCGGGGAATTTTTAAAGGCGGACATATGGGGCAAGAGGAGATTGGCTTACCCTGTAAACAAGCAGATCGAAGGGTATTATGCCTTGCTCGACTTTAACCTTGAGCCCTCCAAGATAAGTGAGATCGATCGACTGTTGAAGCTGCGCGATCGGGTTTTGAGGCATCTGATAGTGCGCCTCGATGAGGAATAGGAGAAGATGATAAATGGCACGCGGTTATAACAGGATAATTTTGATGGGCAACCTCGCTCGTGATCCTGAGATTAGATATACTGCCTCCAAACAGGCTGTGGCGAGGCTCACGGTGGCTGTTGGCCGCAGCTGGAAGGATCACGAGGGCAACCAGCAGGATCATACGGATTTTATCCCTGTGGTGGTATGGGGCAACCAGGCCGAAAATTGCGAGAAATATCTGCGTAAGGGCCGTCCCGTGCTGGTTGAGGGACGTCTTCAGGTCAGAAATTACCAAACCCAGAGCGGAGAGAAGCGCTGGGTGACCGAGGTGGTAGCCCAAAGCGTAGTGTTCTTGGGCAGCGGTTCCCGCGACTCGCAGGATTTGGATTACGGTGGATTTAAGGAACCTGCTTCTAGCATAGGGAGCCTGAGGGATGAGTTTCCGGAAGAATTTCCGACCGATATATCCGATGTAAATGACGAAGGAGAAGAGGCCGACATCCCATTTTAGCGTTTCCAAAAAGGAGGTTAAATGCATATGGCGGAATTTAAGCGTCGTAAACGTCGCCCAAAGGTGTGTACCTTTTGTGCGAATAAAGTAGAGCATGTTGATTACAAAAACGTCGAGCAGCTTAAGAAGTTTTTGACCGAAAGGGGAAAGATACTGCCTCATAGGGTGACGGGAAATTGTGCCAAACACCAAAGGCAGCTTGCCAGGGCCATCAAGCGGGCTAGGTTTATGGCCCTGCTTCCTTTCACGGTAGAATAGCATAGTTTCTTAAACGATCATATTGGCGAGATCTTAGGGGAGAAGGCTTTCTCCCCCTTTTTTTACCAGGAGGTATTCAGATGAGAGACACCAAAGCATTGGTAGAATCGTCCCTATTGGTTGCCCTATCTGTCGTCTTATTCCTGGCAAGCCATTTTTTGCCAGTCGTTGGGGTTTTGTTATCGCTTTTTTGCCCTGTGCCATTGGTGATCTTGGGCCTTAAAGTCCCGCTTAAGAACGCTTTTATGGGCACTTTCGTGGCATTTGTCCTTGTCACGCTTTTCATGGGCGTGCTAGGCGGGGTATTGTTTGTCTTCGGGTTTGCCTTGATGGGTGTAATGTTGGGCTTTTTCGGACATCGATTCGATAAGGTCTCGGAGATATTGTTTTACGGTTTCTTAGTTTCCTTGTTCAGCAAGTTGATCTTAATGGCATTGGTAAAGCTCATTACTGGCGTTAACCCCTTTGCGATCGACCCTAAAGCCATAATGGAAGCATTCAATGAAGCAGAAGCCCTGTTTTCCGGCAGCAGTAAGGCTTTCTTTGAAACGATGCGAATGCAGGTTGAGGCCATGAGCAAGGTGATGGTTTACATCCTTCCGGCCATCTTGATAGCAGCTTCGTTTTTAGATTGCGTGATAAGTTATTTGATAAGTCAAAAGGTAGCCGGGAGGTTTAAGATTACCTCATTGCCGAAGGTGCCGCCCTTCGGTGAATGGCGTTTCCCCAAGAGCACCCTCTTTGCCTTTTTCATCGCCTTCGTTCTTTCCTTTTTCGACCACAGCGGTAATAATATTGGTGTGCTATATATGCTTGCCTTGAACTTGAAGGTCATTTCGATAATGATCTTTATGGTTCAGGGAATGGCAACGGTTTGGTACATATTATCAAAGGTGTCTAAGCACAAGATAAAACCATGGGTTGGAGTTGTTCTTGTTGCAGCTGTGATGTTTATCCCGGTTTTGTCGGTAGCGGTGATAATGTTAGGTTTCGCGGATATACTAATAGATCTGCGTGCAAAAATTGGGAGGTGAGCTGATTGCAGGTTATCTTAAAGCAGGATGTCGAAAAGTTAGGAAAAAGGGGAGATATCGTTAAAGTCTCGGACGGCTACGCAAGGAATTACCTGATACCCAGGGGTTTGGCGGAAGAGGCTACGCCGGACAAGATCAAGGCACTGGAGGAGATCAAAAGGACAGAAGAGAAACGAGCGAAGAAGATGGAGCTGGAAGCTCGCGAAAAGGCCAAACTGCTGCAGGGTAAGCAAGTGGTAGTGCATGTCAGTGCCGGGGAGAAGGGAAAGCTCTTTGGAAGTGTGACCAACGCACATGTTAGCGAAGCTATATCAAAACAGCTGGGCGTTGAGATAGATAAAAAGCTGATAAAACTTGAAGAGCCCATTAAGGAATTAGGGGTTTATCCCTTAAAGATAAAGCTGCACCCAAGTGTTGAGGTGGAAATGACCTTAAAAGTGGAGGCATGAAGGTATTGGAGCAGGGAATTGACAGGATAATGCCACATAATCTAGATGCCGAGAGGGCAGTCTTGGGGTCCTGTTTGCTTGACAAGGACGCTGCCATTTACGTGATCGAGACATTGCGGAAAGACGATTTTTATGATGCCATACATCAGTTGGCATATGATATCATCTCTGAGATGGTTCAAAAAGACAAAGCGGTCGATCCTCTTACCTTTATTGAGGAGGCAAAAAAACGAGGTCTTTTCGATAAGCTGGGGGGGCAGTCCTTTGTAGCTTCGTTGATAGATGCGGTCCCAACCACTGCAAATGTGGAGTATCATGCGCGAATAGTTAGGGACAAGTCCGTACATAGGAAGATGATTCAGGTCGGGACCTACATCACGAAGTTGGGGTATGCCGAAGAAGCGGAAATAGAAGAGGTGCTTGACGAAGCCGAAAGGGCAGTCTTTGATGTTGCAACTCGCGGGAATTTAGTGGTTTTTAAAGCATTAGGAGAAGTATTGAAATCTTCCTTTAAAGAATTGGAAGATAGGTTTTTTGGGGGCAGCGTCGTAACCGGCCTTCCTACGGGCTATATAGATCTCGATCGCATCACTGGCGGCTTGCAGGGCGGATCCCTGATTATTTTGGCGGCTCGCCCTTCAATGGGAAAGACGGCACTGGCTTTGAACATAGCTCAATATGTCGCAATAAAGCAAGAAACACCCGTGCTGATATTTAGCCTTGAAATGAGCGCAGAGCAGCTGTCGCATAGGCTTTTGGCTTCGGAGGCGAAGGTTAACATCCACGATATGCGAACAGGCGCTTTGCCAAGGGGGACATGGGATATCCTGGCAAATGCCGCCGGCATGCTGTCTGAAGCTCCCATCTATATCGACGACAGCTCCTTTTTGTCCACGCTGGACCTTCGTGCGAGGGCCAGGAGGTTTAAGGCACAACACCCAAAGCTGGGTTTGATAATAGTCGACTACCTCCAATTGATGAACTTGTCTAGAAGGGTAGAGAACAAGCAGCAGGAAGTAGCCGAGATATCGAGGGCTCTAAAGGGAGTGGCAAGGGAATTGAACGTGCCCGTTATCGCCCTTTCGCAGCTGTCTCGTGCCGTAGAGCAGAGACAGGACAAAAAACCCCAACTTGCAGACTTGAGGGACAGCGGCGCCATTGAGCAAGACGCAGATTTGGTTATCTTTCTTTACAGAAAGGGTTATTACGAACCCGATAAGGAAGACGGCCAAGACGTGGCCGACCTAATAATAGCAAAGCACAGAAACGGCCCCACAGGTACCGTTCAGTTGCTCTTTGTCAAGGAATATACGCGATTTGAGAATTTTGCCTCCTGGACCTTATCTAAATAGCCTGGAGGTTGAACTTTATCATGGATGTAGATTTTCGCATAGGAACATGTTCCTGGGCTGACAAGTCGCTTTTAACAAGCAACTGGTATCCTCAAGGATGTCGCGGCGGTAGGGACAGATTGCGATACTACTCCACCTTTTTTGACACTGTTGAGGCGGACAGCTTATTTTATGCCTTGCCGAGCCCATCGGTAATTTATTCCTGGGTAGCATCCACGCCTCCTAACTTTCTGTTCAATGCTAAGGCGTTCGCTCTTTTTACCAATCACGCCGTTTCGGCAGAAAGTCTGCCGTCATGGTGCAAGAGTAATTTAAGCGAAATGACGTCTCAAGGGGCAAGGAGACGTATCACGTTGAAAGACCTGGACAGGAAGTCACGAGGACGGCTGTTTGAGGAATATAAATTTTTGATCTCCATATTGAAGTCGACCCAAAGGCTTGGCTACGTCCTGTTTCAATTTTCTCCGAGCACAAGGTTCGACGAAAGGTGGCTAACCTACATGAAAAGGTTGCGCCAGCTGCTCCCGTCCTATCCAATTGCGATAGAGGTGAGGCATATCTCTTGGTTCGATGACGACGCGAAAGGCAAATTTCTAGGGTTGCTTGAGGACGAAAATATGGCCTATGTGGCCGTCGATGAACCTCGCCTCCGTTGGACCGTGCCAATGAATTGGCATTTGACTGCATCATGGGGGACCGTGGTCAGGTTTCATGGCAGAAATGCCGAGGGCTGGAGGAAGGGGTCTTCGATTCATGAGAAGTACAGGTATAAGTATAACGTGGATGAACTGAATTGGTGGAAGGATCGCGCGTTGAGCATGCAATTGCCGAAAAAAGTATTCATGATGTTCAATAACTGCTACAAAGATTATGCCGTTCAAAATGCGATGATGATGAAAAAACTGCTTGGATTAAATAAGGATGACGTCCCCTTGCAGATGAGCTTGATCGATGGCCTTAAAAAGCCCGAAGAGGGCAAAGGGGAGGAGAAGGGGGAATTTAATTGATTTTGAAGCGCGAGTTTAGCTTTGATGCTGCTCACTATTTGCCGGATTATCACGGCAAATGCGAGAGATTACATGGGCATACATACAGGGCTGCTATCTTTGTAGAGGGCGTTCCCGATGAAGAAGGCATGGTGATGGATTTCGTGGAATTAAAGGAGCTAATCCGAGATAAGCTTTTATCTAAGCTGGATCACTCCTGCCTTAACGACATAATAAAACGTCCTTCGGCGGAATATATAGCCCTCTGGATATGGAATGAGATGATGTCGGTTATAGACGATGGCAGGCGTTCTTTGAAATACGTTCAGGTGTGGGAAAGTCCGGATAGCTCGATCCTCATAGACAGAGGTGATTTTGAGAAGTTTTCCGATCGTTTGGAGGTTGCACGAGGATGAGGGTGTTGTTTTCCAACAGGAATTTCGAGCGATTGAGGGAGATAATAGAGCCGCTGTTTAAGGGCCACGAGATCAAATATGCAAATATATCGGAAGACGTTTCGTTGCTTGAGTGGGCTGATGTATTGGTTAAGGGAACAGAACCCTTCACTGCCGAGATGCTAAGTTTTGCTCCCAATTTGAAGATGGTCTGTCAATGGGGAGTGGGCGTGGAGGGCATAGATATAGAAGCTTGTTCAGCAAAGGGCGTTTTTGTCTGCAACGTCCCCTCTAGCAATACGGGAAATGCCGAGGGAGTCGCCGAGGTGGCCATTTTGCACATGCTGCTTTTAGCTAAAGGTTATAATAAGTCGCAGGAGAATTTAAAAAAGGGCAAGGTGTTCTCCCCTAGGGGTTTAACTTTATGGCGAAAGCGCGTCTGCATAGTTGGGTTGGGCAATGTCGGAGTTACGCTTGCAAGCAGGCTAAAGCCCTTTGGCGTAACGCTGGTTGGGGTCAACAGGTCGTGGAAGGACAAGTTTGACGCGCTAAAGTTAGACCAATTTTTTACATTGGACGATGTAAACGCTGCCGTTAAGGGATGCAGGTTCGTAGTGCTCACTTTGGCTCTTACTCCTCAAACCGAGGGATTGATCGGACACGAGTTCTTCAAAAACATGGACAAAGATGCCTTTTTGGTGAACGTGGCCCGGGCTAACATAGTACAAAGGGAGGCCTTGGAAAGTGCTTTGAGGGAAGGCCATATTGCCGGATGTGGGCTGGATGTCCTCTGGAAAGAGCCTCCCGATCCCGATGATCCCATTCTTAACATGCCAAATGTTTACATTACCCCTCACATTGGCGGCACTAACGACGAAGCGTTGAGGGGAATACCTGCCTTCATAGCGGACAACGTGAACAGGATCTCAGAGGGCAAATTGCCCCTGTCTTGTATTAATGTAACTTCAATCGGGAAGGCTGAATGACTTTTAGCCTAGGCGGAGGTGTGTCTTAGATATGGAAATTGATGCGATTTTATTCGACTTTGACATGACATTGGTCGATACGAGCCATGCAATAGCTTATGCCATGAACCGGTTTGCCGAGATGATGGGGTTGCGGAAGGTCAGCTACGAAGAAGTGCTGGCCACGATAGGCATTCCCATGGACAAATCTCTTTCCCTGCTATGGAAGGATGCAAAGCCGGAGTGGCTGGAAATATATTCGCAAAAATGCAGACCTCTGGAATATGAACGAATGAAGCTCTTTCCGGGGGTATCCGAGACGTTGAAGGCCTTAAGGGATAGGGGGCTTAAATTGGGTATAACCTCAAACAGGAGAAGCGCAAAAAAGGCCGTAACCCATCTGGGGTTGGATGGGTATTTCGACGTTATCCTGGGCCTTGAGGACGTAAACACCCCTAAGCCCGATCCGAAGATCATTTTAAAGGCGATTAGAATTTTGGGGGTCGACAAAGATCGGGTCGTTTACGTTGGAGATACCGTCATCGATATGCAGACGGCAAAAAATGCCGAAGTGTGCGGCATAGGAGTTACCACTGGGCTTTACGACGAAAAAAGCTTGATCGAAGCCGGAGCTTCTCTGGTGTTGCCAGGGGTAAGCAGGATTCTTGACTTATGCATCCCGGGAAAGGTGATGGAGAAATGCCTGAAAAAGTGAAGCCCTCCTTTTCTGAAAACGCGACAAGGGTGTTAGAGCGCAGATATTTGTTGAAAGACGAAAAGGGAAGCCCCACAGAGACGCCGGAGGAGATGCTGTGGCGCGTTGCTCGAGCTGTTGCCAAGGCGGAAGAGCGCTTTGATGACGAGCAATCGCCTGAATATTGGGCGGAGAGGTTTTATGAAGTCATGGCGCAGCTCGACTTTTTGCCCAACTCTCCCACGCTGATGAATGCAGGCACACCCGCAGGGCAGCTTTCGGCGTGCTTTGTACTGCCCATTGGTGACAGCATGGAGGAGATATTCGATGCCCTCAAATATACTGCCCTGGTACATAAATCCGGTGGCGGTACGGGATTTAACTTTTCCACGCTTCGTCCATACGGCGATATAGTGAGGAGCACCAAGGGCGTGGCTTCCGGTCCGGTATCCTTTATGGAGCTTTTTGATCACACGACTGATGTGGTTAAACAGGGCGGCATGAGGCGCGGGGCCAACATGGGAATACTTAATGCCGACCATCCCGATGTAATCAGGTTCATCAAGGCAAAGATAGAAGAAGGAAAGCTGAAGAACTTCAACATCTCCATCGGTGCAACTCATAAATTCATGCATGCCGTCTTAAACGATGAAGATTGGCAACTGCTGAACCCGCGGACCGGGGAGGTTGTCGAGAGCATTAAGGCAAGATATTTGTTCGATTTGATTTGCGAGATGGCCTGGAGGACAGGCGACCCCGGAATGGTGTTCTTAGATAGGATAGATGAGCTAAATCCTACCCCTAATCTGGGGCATATCACTGCCACAAATCCCTGCGGTGAACAGCCGCTTTTGCCTTTTGAGTCCTGCAACCTGGGAAGCATTAATTTATCTAACATGGTTTCGCCCAAAAGAGAAATCGATTGGGATAAGTTGGAAGAGACGGTTCGCGTAGCCGTGCGTTTCCTTGATGATGTAATCGAAGTAAATCACTTTCCCATAAAAGAAATTGCAGAGATGACCAAGGCCACAAGAAAGATAGGCTTGGGCGTGATGGGATGGGCCGACGTGTTATTTAAGGTCCGCATACCATACGACAGCGAGGAGGCGTTGCAACTTGCTCGCAAAGTAATGTCCTTTATAAATAAGATAGGACATGAGGAAAGTTCTAATCTCGCAAGGATTAGGGGGCCATTCCCCGCATGGAAGGGAAGCAAATGGGAAGAAAGCGGCGTTTTGATGAGAAATGCCACAGTTACGACAATCGCACCGACGGGGACGATTTCTCTCGTCGCCGATGCATCTAGCGGTATAGAGCCAGCCTTTGCCCTGGCCTACAGGCGAAAGGCCTTTGAAGGAACTGCCAATCTGGATTATGTAAACGAAATTCTGCTCGATGCCTTGAAAGAAGAGGGGTTGTATACAGAAGCGTTGATCGAGGAAATCTTGGGCAAGGGATCCCTCAAGGACATAAATCTGCCCGAAGGCCTTAAAAAGGTCTTCGTTACGGCCCATGAAATAGCACCCGAATGGCACGTGAAGATGCAGGCGGCTTTTCAGGAGTTCACCGATAATGCCGTCAGCAAGACCATCAATTTGCCCCATGAAGCGTCTGTGGAGGACGTAAAAAAGGCCTTTTTGTCCGCCTATGAGCTTGGGTGCAAGGGTATAACTGTATTCAGAGACCGATGCAAGGAAGATCAGGTGCTCTATGTGGGTACCAAGCCACAAAGGGACGTTATCGGACAGGGATATGTCAAGCCGAAAAAGCGCCCCCCCTTGCTTTCGGGCAGGACGGTCAAAATCGGAACAAGCTACGGAAACCTTTATCTCACCTTGAACTTCATAGACGGACAACCCTTTGAGGTCTTTGCCACTTTAGGGAAGTCCGGCAAGGATACGCAAGCACACACGGAAGCCCTGGGGCGATTGATTTCTTTAGCTTTGCGAAGCGGTATTCCAGTAGATGAAATAATAAAACAACTCAAGGGTATAGGGGGTAGCACGCCTTTCCTCGAGGGAAATGCCTTGATCTTAAGTTTGCCCGATGCGATAGCAAAGGGATTGGAAATGGCTTTAGGCAAGGCGATAGAAATAAAAGATGGAGGAGATATGTGTCCAGTTTGCGGAGCCCCCTTGGTTCACGTCGAGGGATGCGAGCGGTGCACGAGTTGCGATTACAGCAAATGCGATTAGACATGCGTTAAAATAATGAAGGAAAGGAAAAATCTGGCCCAAATTGCATACGGAATATGGTGCTTGGTCTTGGTGTCTTTGGCCGTATTTGTCTTTTTGGCCTGGCAGAACCATCATTACTATACGCATCCTGATGTCGTTACGGCAAAGCCGGCTCTGCACATAGATGAGTTTCCCCTTGAAGGTTGGCTTCTATGGGACGAAGATGTTATAAAGGCGCCTGTCAGTGGGACCTTGAAGTTCATCAATGGCGGCAAGGTGGCCAGAGTGGCCAAAGGCGAGGCTATCGCTGTCATAGAGGGCACAGGCAGAAGGGCGATCTTGGCATCAAGGGCCGGATACTTAGTTCCGGCCCTTGATGGAGAGGAAGGCAGATGGAACTTCGCGCGAGTTTGGCTGGATTACGACAACTTGCCCAAGGAGGTCAAGGCAAAACCCATACCTCAGGGAAGTTACGTCCAGGCGGGCATGCCCATAGGAAAGATCGTTCCCCTACCGCAGGTGTTACGTTGCGTCTTTTACGTTTACTTGACTCCAAGGGTGAGGGAATATTTGAATAAAAACGTTTTATGGATTAGGCTTGACGAGCTGGATATGCCCCTTAGGGTAGAAGTGTTGACTAAGGAGGCCGTAGGACTTAAGGTCAGAGTTAATGTGGCATTGGCGCCTTATTTTCCGGCTCATGTGACTATCAATCGCAAATTAAGCTTTAAGCTGTACGAGAGAAAGGTCCATGGGGTGTTGGTTCCGGAAAAAAGCGTTATTTTTAAAGGAGGAAAACAGGGCCTTTATGTAGTATCTAAAGGCCTAGCGGCTTTTAGGGAAATAAAGGGAATGCCCGTCGAGGGCAATATGTTCTTCGTCGAGGAGGGGTTGCTCCCGGGTGAAATTGTCATATCCGATGGCGACAGGGCCAGAGAGGGGAGGGTCTTCCTTTGGTAGTTTCAGATATACATAAAAACATCGAAATGGTTAAGGAGCGGATAGCCAAAGTAGCTGCTAGCGTGGGCAGAGACCCTGATCGAATAAAGCTGATCGCAGTCTCGAAGGGCCAACCGGTAGAGGCAATGGTTCAAGCCGCAAAGACCGGTTATATTGACGGAATTGGCGAAAACAGGGTACAGGAAGCAAAGGCAAAGAAAGAGCATTGGCCTTCTGAGTTGAATATCCCTTGGCATATGATAGGTCATCTCCAAAGGAATAAGGCAAAGCAGGCGATACAAATTTTTGACGTCATTCAAAGCGTAGATAACCTGGAGTTGGCGACGGTCTTAGAGGAAAGATTAACTGTATTCGATGATATCATGCCGGTTCTCATCGAGGTAAATATCTCAGGTGAGGCCTCAAAGTACGGCATCCCCCCTGATAGGGTACATAGTTTAACGGAACATATTTTAAATCTTTGCCCTCATCTGAAGTTGCTTGGACTGATGGGAATAGGTCCCTTGACGGATGAAGAAGAGCGCATAGGATCCTCGTTTGCCATGCTGCGCCGCATAAAGGAGACGCTTGAAAGGGATTTTGAAATAGACCTTCCAGAATTGTCCATGGGCATGAGCGATGACTTTGAGATTGCCATAAAAGAAGGAAGCACCATGGTGCGCATAGGGCGTGCCATATTTGGTCCCAGGATAAATTAGCAAGACCTTACGGAGGAGATGGGGATGCTAGAAAGACTCCTGGCACTACTTGGCATTTCAAGGCAAAGGGATGAATGGTTGAGTGATGATGACTTAAAACCTTACGGCGAAGAAGGTCAGACATCCAAGTCGTCTCCCCAGCGAGCCGCTGTGGTGTTTTGTAGGGGCGTAATATGCGTGGAACGAAGGGAAGATTTAGCAGAAGCCCTGCATAACGGCCAAATAATAATAGTAGACTTAAGAAACGTCGACAAGGGAGAGGGACAGAGCGCCCTTGATTTCATATGCGGCGTAGCTTATGCAATGAGGGGAGTGGTCATGAGAATAGCGCCAGCCGTATTTTTAGCCACGCCGGACAGAAATTTGGTGGAGTTATGGGAAGAGGAAAAAGGAGTGGCCCACAATCATGAATGAAGTAATATCAGCCCTTGACGTCATAAATAAAAATTTCAAGAGGTCTTTGCGCGGTTATGATCCTGTCGAGGTTGACGACTTCCTGGATTTAGTTGCAGAGAGCCTACACTATTATGCCGAAAAGTCGGGCGAGCAGGAACGCAAGATTAATCAGCTTGAAAAACAGCTCGAGGATTATAGAAATTTAAGGGATTCCCTTCAGGAAGCGTTGCTTATGGCGCAACAGAGCGCCGACGAAAAGGTAGAGGCTGCAAAAAGGGAGGCAGAGGCCATAGTGGCTGAAGCGAGGGCCAAGGCCGAAAGGATCTTAGAGGAAGCCTCTCAAAGTCTAAGGGAATATAAAATCGAGATCGAAAGGCTAAAAAAGCTGAAGGTTTCCTTTGTTGCCGAATTCAAGTCAACCTTAAATAAGTACGCTCAAATGATCGAGGCCGAAATCCAGGATGAAGAAAGTTTATCCACCTGAAGAAAACGTTCTTGACAGAAGCATAAGATTTTTAAAGGGGGTGGGACCGAAAAGGGCTGCTCTTCTGATAAAACTTGGCGTCAAAACCATAGAGGACTTGCTTTTTTTATTTCCCCGTCGCTATGAAGACAGGAGGCATATAACCCCTATGAGTTCGATCGAACCAGATACCTTTGCGACCCTCCTGGTTCGAGTCGTCGGTGTGGAAAAAAGGGCCACCAGAAAGCGCAATTTGGAGTTGACCATAGCCACCATAACGGATGGCAGTCAAATAGCGCAGGCCCTTTGGTTCAACAGGAAAAGATTGGAAAACATCCTCCTGCCTGGAACTGTGGTGGCCCTGTATGGCAAGGCAAGAAAGAGCTTCGGCTTGTTACAGGTGATAAATCCTGAATTCGAAATCGTGGAAGCCGAAGGTTCTCCGGAGGAGGCGGGTAAGATAGTGCCAGTTTATCCCCTTACCGAGGGTTTAAACCAGAGGTGGCTTAGACTGCTGGTAAGACAGGCACTTATGGAATATTTGCCCTACGTCGAGGAATTTATGCCGCCCGAAATATTGGCAAGAAACGGCTTGCCATCGCTAAAGGATGCCTTGCTTGGTTACCATTATCCCGATGACGAAAGATGCTGGAAGCTGTGTCGTAAAAGGCTTGCCTTCGATGAGTTGTTCTTATTGCAGCTTGGGTTGGCCGTAAAGAAAACACAGCTGAAAAATGAGGCCAAAGCGCCAAGGCTCTGCTGGCATGGACCTCTTCAAAGGGACTTTATCGAAAGATGTTTGAACTTCGAGCTTACCGGTGCCCAAAAGAAAGTGTTGCAAGAGATAGCAGATGACGTGACTAAAGACGTGCCCATGAACCGACTACTTCAGGGAGACGTCGGATCAGGCAAGACAATAATTGCCGTAGCGGCCATGCTTGCCTCCGCAGATGCAGGGTTTCAATCAGCGTTGATGGTACCTACAGAGGTGTTAGCCAAACAACATTATAGCAAGATAAGTGCTTGGCTTGATGAACTTAACCTTAAGGCGACCTTGCTAACCAGCAGCTTAACGCCTCAAGAAAGACAAAAAGCATATGATGATATCAAAATGGGAAAATCCAACATAGTTATAGGTACTCACGCTCTTATTCAGGAGGGCGTCGAATTTCAAAGGTTAGGCTTGGTTGTCATAGATGAACAACATCGCTTTGGTGTGTTACAACGGCTAACTTTGGCAGATAAAGGAAAATGCCCCCATGTCCTCGTGATGACAGCCACACCTATACCAAGAACTTTGGCATTGACCGTTTACGGCGACCTCTCAATATCGGTGATTGACGAGCTTCCTCCCGGCAGAAGCCCCATAAAAACTCAGTGGATAAGGAAGAGCAGATTACATGATCTTTACCAGTTCATCAAAGATAGGCTTTCCTTGGGTGAACAGGCATACTGGGTATGTCCTTTGATAGACGAAAGTGAGTCCTTGGATGCTACCTCTGTTCTGGAGCGTTATGAATCCTTGTGCGAGGAATTTTCCGGCTTCAAGGTGGGCTTGCTGCACGGTCGCCTTGACGTTGCGGGTAAATATGAGGCCTACGAGGCATTTGTGCGCCATGAAATGGACTTACTAGTGGCAACAAACGTGATAGAAGTTGGGGTAGACGTTCCAAGCGCCTCCATAATTGTAATTGAAGATGCTTACAGGTTCGGCCTCTCGCAGTTACATCAGCTTCGAGGCAGGGTTGGTCGCGGAAGCATTAAGGGGTTCTGCTTTTTATTGGGAGAAGCTCCCACCCCTGAAGCCAAAAGAAGGTTTAAAGTGCTCTGTTCCACGAACGATGGCTTCGTCATAGCTGAAGAGGATTTAAAGCTAAGAGGGCCGGGCGCTTTCTGCGGGGTCAGACAGCACGGCATTACCGATTTTAAGGTCGCAGATTTAGTAAAAGACGTCGAATTGCTGCAAAAGGCACGCGTGGAGGCTCAAAAGTTAGTTTCCGCAGATCCCATGCTGTCCAAAAATCCACTACTGAAAAGAAAACTTCTCACAACTTTAGGCGAGGCTTTGTCCCTCGCCCTTACAGCGTAATGTAATATTTGTTATTTAAATCTCATATGCTTTATCTTTAGGTCCTATTGGGCCTTTAACCCCAATTTACTTTATATCTTATATGCGATAAAATGATATGCACAATAAAAGGAGGTGACTGCAATTGGCCGAGAGGGAGCAATTGGCTTCTAGATTGGGTTTTATACTGGTGTCCGCAGGCTGTGCAATTGGATTGGGAAATGTTTGGCGTTTTCCATACATTACAGGTCGCTATGGCGGGGCGGCTTTTGTCATAGTTTATCTGATCTTTTTGGTCATCATGGGCCTGCCGATCATGGTGTGCGAGTTTGCCATGGGACGTGCGAGTAGGAGGAATTTAGCGGGTGCAATGCTAGTTTTGGAACCCCCTGGCACCAAGTGGCATATTTATGGATATTTAGGTGTTTTGGGAAATATGATCCTTATGATGTTTTATACAACGGTGACAGGTTGGGGTTTGGCCTATACCTATCATACGGCAGTGGGCGATCTTGCAAGGCTATCAACGGAAGAGGTTGGGAACTTCTTCGGCTCGTTTATATCAAACACTCCCGAATTGACAATGTGGATGGCCCTGGTCGTCATCATTGGCTTTTTGGTTTGCTCAATAGGGCTACGGACAGGTGTCGAACGAATAACCAAGATACTCATGTCGGGGCTTTTTTTATTGCTGATAGTGCTAATGGTACGGTCGGTGACTTTGCCTGGAGCCGAAAAGGGCTTGGCCTTTTACCTCAAGCCCGATTTTTCCAAGCTCAGCTGGGAGGCAGTGTATGCCGCCATGAGCCAGGCATTCTTTACGTTGAGTTTGGGCATAGGCAGCATGTTGATATTTGGCAGCTACCTCAGCAAGGAAAGGACCCTTGCTGGAGAATCCGTTTACGTAATCATCCTCGATACTTTGGTGGCCTTGATGTCCGGCATGGTGATCTTTCCGGCCTGTTTTGCCTTTGGAGTAGATGCTGGTGCAGGCCCGGGATTGATATTTGTTACGCTTCCCAACGTTTTTAATTCAATGACAGGAGGAAGGATATGGGGGACGCTATTTTTCGTCTTTATATTCTTTGCTGCTCTGACTACCGTAATCGCCGTCTTCGAGCATCTGGTAGCCTTTGCCATGGACGAGTGGAAGTGGAGCCGGAAGAAAGCCTCCTACATTGGCATCATTATCATGTTCATCGCTTCCCTGCCTTGTGGCTTGGGGTTTGGCCCATGGAGCGGATTTCATCCCTTTGGAAACGGAACGGTAGTCCTTGATCTTGAAGACTTCATAGTCAGCTTCAATTTGCTTCCCATTGGTTCCTTGATATTCGTGCTATTTTGTACCTCAAAGTACGGATGGGGATGGGACAACTTCATAAGGGAGGCCAATACCGGCATAGGACCTAAGTTTCCCGAGGGACTAAGGGGTTACATGACCTACGTTTTGCCGCTCATAATCGCTGTAGTGTTGATTATGGGTTATATCCAGTTCTTTGGCTAAAGTGGATGAGGAGGTGAGAGAGGCCAATATGCCTAGGCAGATTCGAAGAGGTGGATCTTTAGGGATTAAATCAAATACCTGAGAAGGAGGAGATGAGCATGCCGGAAGCTGGAAGAGAGAAGTTTTTAAAACGACGTCATATGATCTTTGCAGCCATAGGGTCGGCCATTGGGCTTGGGAACGTTTGGCGATTTCCCTATATGTGTTATCAGTATGGAGGGGCAGCATTCCTTGCGGCGTATATAATAGGCCTTTTTGCTATTGGGATCCCATGGCTGCTTACTGAGTTCGCTATGGGACATTATTTTCAAAAGGGAGCCCCTGGAGTCTTTAAAAGTATAGGCAGGAAGTGGGAATGGGTAGGATGGTTTCCCACCATATCGGCCTTTTTGATCGATACTTATTACTGCGTTATCATGGCTTGGACCTTGATTTACATGTTTAGCTCGATGACTCTTGCCTGGGGGGCAGGAGAAGCCGGAGCTCATCAGGCGGGAGATTACTTCTTCAAGACCGTATTGGGGCTATCGGAGAGCCCAGCTCACCTGGGAGGGCTGCAATGGCCCATCGTCGGAGCCTTGGCCTTCACTTGGATCGTCATATATTTTGTAATATATCGCGGTGCCGAGATAATTGGGAAGGTATCCGAGGTGGTAATGTCTTTGGCGTGGGTTTTAATAGCGACTATATTGGTGAGGAGCTTGACGTTGCCCGGTGCGGTGGATGGGCTTAACTACTATCTTGACGTCGATTGGTCGGTCCTAAAGGGCGGTGGCGTGTGGTTTGCAGCCTTTAGCCAGATAGCCTTTTCGCTTTCCGTTGGCATGGCCGGGATGTATGCTTACGGTCGATTCATTGCAAAAAAAGGCGACATTACTAACAATACGATCATAACGGCCCTATGTGATACTAGTTTTGCATTTTTGGCGGGGTTTGCGGTGTTTAGCACCGTTGGCTATATCATGCAGGCCCTTGGCGTATCCCTTAAGGATGTCACCATTTCAGGCGTTGGGCTAGCCTTTGTGACCTATCCGGTGGGCATTTCACTGATGCCTACATTGAATCGAGTGACTGGCGTACTATTTTTCTTGATGTTCTGGCTGATCGGTTTGAGCTCCGCCTACTTTTTGGCTTATGCCGGATACATGGTTCCGCTCATGGATAAATTTGGGTGGGATCGCAAGAAAGTTACATTTTGGGGATGCTTGGTGGGATTCATCATTGGACTTCTTTACTGCACACAGGCAGGACTTTACTGGCTTGACATTGTGGATAGGACCGTTGCATTCTATACATTACTTTTGGGGGGAGCCATCGCCTCTTTGGTCGTAGGATGGGTCTTCGGTGCCGACAAACTTCGCGAACATGTGAATGCAACTTCCGATATTAAGGTTGGCCCCTGGATGGACTTTTTAATCAAGATTGTAGTGCCCGTTGGCCTTATCTTTGTGGCAGTGTACGGCGGTTTCATGCAGGACCTCAAGGAACCATATGGCGGATACGGCACTTGGTCTAACTTTATATGGATATTGATGATCGTCGTATTGATTGCCAGCTTCGTGTTGCAGGGCATGAAATGGAAAGATGAAGGGCTTAATAAGTATAAGTAAAGCAAAAAGGAGGGAGGCACGATGACGACTGCCTCGATCGTAACGACGATATTCATGGCCGTTGTCCTGATAGGGGGATTAGCTTTCTGCTTCAGTCGAGTTGGTAAAGGTGGCGGAGAGTGGGAGGATTAGCCACGTAAGTTCTGCGGCCTTTTCAAAGTTGAACTAAAGTAGCCCTAATGCGTCGGGAAGTGTTTCCCGACGCATTTTTATGGATACAGGATTCGTTTCCCGGCCTTGTGATATTATGAAATGTTTTGTAAAATAATGCCCAGAGCGCTACTTCAAGATAAATATTTGAGGATCAATTTTAAAGCGTTATTGGTATAATTTCGTACCTTGACAATCGAATGAGGGGTGATACTTATATGGGATTTGTTGTGCTTATATCGAGCGCGTTGACCGCGGCTGCAGGCGTTGCCGTAGGTTATTACGTTCGAAAATTTCACGATGAAAAAAAGATTTTAAGCACGAAGAAGATTGCCGAACAGATACTTGAAGAGGCAAAAAGAGAGGCAGAAACGAAAAAGCGGGAGATGCTTGCTGAGGCTAGAGAAGAAGCTCTAAAGATCCGTCACGAACTGGAAAGAGAGATTAAGGAGCGCCGCAATGAGCTTCAGCGGGCCGAAAGAAGGATCGAGCAAAGAGAGGAAAGCCTTGACAGGAAGCTCGAAAACCTGGCAAGGAAAGAAGAGGAGTTGAAGGCTAAGCTTGCTGAGGCCGAAAGGACAAGGCAAGCAGCAGAAGCGCTGTTACAGGAGCGAATTGCTAAGCTGGAGGAAGTTGCCGGGCTTTCGAGGGAGGAAGCCAAGCAAGTTTTGCTCAGGGAAGTCGAAGAGGAAGCTTCCTCTGCAATCGGGTTGAGGTTGAAAGAATTGGAGGAGAGCTTCAAGCGAGAAGCCGATAGGAAAGCTAGGGAAATTGTGACGACGGCAATTCAGCGATGCGCCGTCGATCATACTTCCGAGGTTACGGTCAGCGTCGTCACTTTACCTTCCGATGATATGAAAGGAAGGATAATAGGACGAGAGGGGAGAAACATTAGGGCCTTTGAAAGCCTGACGGGAGTGGATTTGATCGTGGACGATACGCCTGAAGCTGTGACCTTAAGCTGTTTTGATCCCGTAAGGCGAGAAATCGCTCGCATATCCCTGGAGAGGTTGATACTTGACGGAAGGATCCATCCGGCGCGCATAGAGGAAATAGTAGAAAAGGTTAGCAGGGAAGTCGAAGAACATATGCTTGAGGCGGCCGAAAATGCCTTGCTTGAGGTCAATGTCGAAGGGGTACACCCGGAGATAGTAAAGACCCTAGGGAGGCTTGCCTATAGATCAAGTTACGGCCAAAATGCATTGGCGCACAGCTTGGAGGTTGCTCACCTTGCCGGTGTAATGGCAGCCGAGCTCGGGCTTGACGAGGTGCTGGCAAAAAGAGCCGGGCTGTTGCATGACATAGGCAAAGCCATAGATTGCCAGGTCGAGGGTTCGCACGCCTTGATTGGTGCGGACTTGGCAAAACGTTATGGCGAGCCGCAGGTTATCGTCAATGCCATTGCAGCCCATCACGAAGAAGAAGAACCCAAGAGCCCTTACGCCGTTTTAGTGCTGGCTGCCGATGCGATCAGCGCTTCCAGACCGGGAGCCAGGCGCGAAAGCATTGAAGCATATATAAGGAGGCTTGAAAAGCTCGAAAATTTGGCGTCATCCTTTGAAGGGGTGGAGAAGGCATACGCCATTCAGGCCGGAAGGGAAGTGCGTGTCATGATATCTCCGGAGGCTGGAGATAACGGGAGCATATATAAGATCGCATACGATATTGCTCGAAAGATAGAAGAGGACCTTAAATACCCTGGCCAGATAAAGGTCACGGTTATAAGGGAACTTCGGGCAATCGAGTTTGCCAAGTAGGAGACTGCGGCGATGAGGGTGCTTTTCATAGGGGATATCGTTGGCAGGCCGGGCAGAAAGGTGCTTCAAAGGTTATTGCCAAGGATAAAATCCCTATATGGTCCGTTTGACTTCGTAATCGCAAACGTTGAGAATGCGGCCGGCGGTTTCGGGATAACTCAAAAGATATTTGACGAGTTGTCGTCGATGGGGATCGATTGCATGACTTCGGGTAACCATATATGGGATAAGAAGGAAGGTCTATCCCTGCTTGATTCGGAGCCGGTACTGTTGCGGCCGGCAAACTATCCGCCCGGTTGCCCGGGTCGTGGCAGCATGACGTTAAAAGGTCCTTCTGGTGAGCTGTTAGTGTTAAACCTGCTCGGCCGAACCTTTATGTACGACGTGGATTGTCCTTTTAGGAAGGCTGATGAAATATTGCAAGGGGTACAGCTTCCGGTTTTAGTGGACATCCACGCCGAGGCTACATCTGAAAAGAGGGCGCTCGCCTTGTACCTTGACGGACGAGCCTCGGCAGTTGTTGGTACGCATACTCACGTAGCGACGGCCGATGAAGAGATACTTCCAATGGGGACTGCCTTTATAACGGACGTCGGCATGACCGGCGGGCACGCCGGGGTTATAGGGATGCATAAGGAGACGGTAATAAACCGCTTCTTGACTTCAATGCCGGCCCGATTCGAGGCATGCAACGAGGACCTAAGGCTTAATGGGGTTTGTTTGGACATAGACGCTTCATCCGGAAGGGCCTTGAGCATTTCCAGAATCAGCGAAAGGTTAGAAGAAGAAGCGTATGATCGACGATAGCCATGCAATAATATTAAGCGGGGCCGAAGCAAAGGTCCCGCTTTTTAGTGTAAGCAAAAGGGGGATTGAAGATGTGTCTTGCTGTTCCTCATAGGATAGAAGAAATCTTGGATTCAAAGAGGGCCATAGCTGCTGCCGGGCCTTTGAGGGTAGAGGTGAGAACGGATTTGATCGACGATTTAAACGTGGGCGACATTGTCTTAGTGCATGCCGGTTTCGCCATAGAAAAGTGCGAGGAAGAGGACGGGCAGGAATTAGAAGAACTATGGGAAGAAGTGTTGAGACTTGCGGGCAAGAGAGATGCTTAAAGATAAAATAAAACTACTTTGCGATGCTTTAAATAACCTTGCCGACGAGCCCTTGACGTTCATGGAGGTTTGCGGCACTCATACTGTCGCGATCTACAGGAGCGGATTGAGATCCCTGCTTCCAAAGAACGTGTCGCTCGTGTCGGGACCAGGCTGTCCCGTATGCGTTACGGATCAGGGCGAAGTGGATGCAGCCATACAGTTAGCTAATAAAGGGGATTTGATCTTTGCTACGTACGGCGATATGCTGCGCGTGCCCGGGACAAAGGGATCTTTGCAGGATTTGAGGGCTCGTGGTGCTGACGTTAGAGTTGTTAAGTCCTGTGACGAGGCCTTAAATTTGGCCTTGAAAAACCCGACCAAAGAAGTGGCCTTCCTAGGGGTTGGGTTTGAGACTACTGCTCCTTCAACGGCAGCCGTCATCTTGGAGGCGGCAGAAAGGGAGGTTGAAAATTTTTCAGTCCTTTGTTTCCATAAGTTGGTTCCGCCGGCGCTGCGGCTTCTTGCGGGTTCAAAGGAGCTCAAGGTCGACGGCTTTATCCTTCCAGGGCACGTCAGCGTGGTATTGGGGGTAGCTCCCTACATGTTTTTGCCGAGGGATTTCAAGGTCGCCTGTGCCATAGCCGGCTTTGAAGCCCTTGACATAATGGAAGGGATAGTAGAGCTGGCAAGGCAGGTCCGCTACAGGGATTTTAAGGTCAGCCTGCTTTATGCCAGGGCGGTCAAGCCTGAAGGAAATCCTTTGGCCCAAAAGCTTGTAAGACGAGTCTTTGATGAGGCCGATGCAAGATGGAGAGGGCTGGGCGAGATAAAAAAATCCGGGCTGCGATTGAAAGCGGAATTTTCTCGGTTCGATGCAGCTGCAAAGTTTGACCTGAGGATCGAGGAAGTTCCTTTGCCTTCAGGATGCAAATGTGGTGAGGTGTTGATGGGAAAGATAACACCCCAGCAGTGTCCCCTCTTTGCCAAGCGTTGCAACCCCGATGATCCGGTTGGTCCCTGTATGGTATCGAGCGAAGGCAGCTGTGCTGCCTGTTATAAATATTCCCATAAGGTGATGTGATCATGTTCGTGGAGCTTAAACACGGCAGTGGCGGTAGGCCGACCCAGCAACTTATCGGCGAAATATTGAGCATATATGGAGATAACAGTATAAAGGATTTAGAGGATTGCGCATTGATTGAAGGCGGCCTTGGAGTGACCATCGACGGTTTTACCGTGAGCCCCAGGTTTTTCCCCGGAGGTGATATAGGCAAGCTGGCCGTGTGCGGCAGCACCAATGACCTGGCAGTGAGAGGCGTCAAGCCCATGTATTTGGCCATGAGCATTCTGATAGAGGAAGGTTTGCCCAAGGAGGAGTTGATAAAGGTCGTAAAAAGCGCTTATGGGGTCAGCAAAGAGCTTGATGTTAAGCTCGTTGCCGGTGACACTAAAGTTTTGCCGAGGGGACAGGCAGATGGCATGTATATAACCTGCTGTGCCTTGGGAAAGGCCGTGACAGGGAGGCCTTGGGGGATAAATAATTTGTCCTCGGGTGACATCTTGTTAATAACCGGCCCCATAGGCAAGCATGGCGCCTTGATATCGGCGCTTCATTACGGATTAGACGTAGACCAATTGGCAAGCGATTGTGCTCCTCTATGGCCCTTGATGCAACCCCTTACTGAAGTAGCGGGGGTTAAATGTGCCAGGGATTGCACGCGAGGCGGATTGGGGACGGTCCTATGCGAATGGGCTGAAGGAGCTGGCATTGGGATAGAGATCGAAGAAGATCTGATACCCTTAGATCCGGAAGTGGCATCAGTTGCCGATGTGCTTGGTTTCGACGTGCTGCATTTAGCCTGCGAGGGCACGGCCGTTATCGCCGTGGCACCGGACTGTGCAGAATATGTCCTTTCTTCTTTGAGAGTTTTGGCTCCCAATTGTACAGCTATAGGCAAGGTCACGGAAGACCATCCGGGCATCGTTGGCCTTAAGACGGAGATAGGCGGCATTAGGGTGATGGATATGTTGGCTGGGGAAATGGTTCCGAGGATATGTTAGGATAAGAAGTATACTTTTTATCCGGTCGTCCTTGACCTTTAAAATAGTTAGTATAAAATATTATGTGAAAATGTTTATAATTCGGATGAGCGCCGCAAGAGATATCTCATTCAAAGCGTGAGAAGCCGAAGGTGCAAGGGCAGTGGCCCCAATCTCTCAGGCAAAAGGATTGCGACGTGACGAAGCCCTGGAAAAGGTCCAAAATTTGGATCTACCAAAAGGGCAAGCCGAAAACGGCGAATCCCTGCGGGTAAAGAGGACAGGGGCCAAATGAACCAAAAGGGGGGTTTGGCTGATGCCCTTTTTTTATGAGATCATATCAAATAACCCACGCATTAAGAGCTTCCCAAATTGCACCTATATAGAGGGGCCGGTTTTGGATGTCTTAATAGCTCTACGCGATAAGGTGCACCGGGGATATAGGATTTTATCTCATCCTTTAACAGGAAATTTACCTGCATCGAGACGGCTTTTTTTGTCCGTTGTGGTTTTTAAGCCTTCCCTCCAGCAGGAAGATCACTTTGTCGATCTCGATTCCATCAAATTAGTAGAAAGTGCTTTAGATATCTATAGAAACAGCAAGCCTTCCTTTCCACTGCAAAGTACAAAGGCAATGGAGGATATGCAGTATCTCGATGAAGAGCTGATAATGCCCGTGCTTCGTCAATGCGGGATAACATCACAAGAGGGGGTGCATTGAATTGATCGAAGTCAATAAGGACAACTTTGAGGCGGAAGTTCTACAAAGCGACTTACCTGTAGTGGTAGACATGTGGGGACCAAAGTGTGGTCCATGCCTTGCATTGATGCCCCAAGTGGAAGAACTTGCCTCGAAGTACGAAGGCAAGGTCAAATTCTGTAAGCTCAACGTGGCTGAGAACCGCCGCCTGGTCATCAGCTTGAAGGTGATGGGAGTTCCTACATTCTTGTTCTACAAAGGAGGAGAGTTAAAGGACAGGATAACGGGCAGCGAGGTCACTATTGATGCTATAAGAGAAAGGGTCGAAAAGTTACTGCAGTCCTAAAAAGGAGGTGTATGCAGTGAGGCTTGAATTGCATAAGATCAAGGTAAAAGACGTTAAATGGGGAGATGCTACGAAGGTCGAAGATGGCATCCTCTATGTCAATCGCGAGGAGATAATCGACTTGCTCTCATCGGACGATCGTTTGGAATCCGTCGAGGTGGATTTGGCCCGTCCAGGCGAGAGGGTGCGCATCGTTCCCGTCAAGGATGTCATTGAACCGAGATGCAAGATAGAGGGCGAAGGCGATGTCTTTCCCGGTTTTATAGGTGACGTCGAGGGCGCAGTGGGGCAAGGAAAGACCCTGGCATTAGCAGGGGCTGCCGTTGTGACTTGCGGAAAGATAGTCGGCTTTCAAGAGGGCATAATAGATATGTCGGGGCCTGGGGCAGAGTATACCCCCTTCTCGAAGACGAACAACGTGGTCTTGGTCTTTACGCCTAAGGCCGGCATTGAGAGGCATGATTACGAAGCTGCCTGCCGCGTCGCGGGGCTAAAGGTTGCGCACTTCCTGGCAGTAAAGGCTAAGGGGGCACATCCTGACGAGGTGCAAACTTACGAACTTGAGGAAATTACGAAAAGGCCAGACCACTTAAACAAGCTTCCAAGGGTTGCCTACATCTACATGCTCCAATCTCAAGGGTTGCTTCACGATACTTATGTTTACGGAGTCGATGCGAAAAAGATTCTGCCTACTCTAATCCATCCTAATGAAGTCTTCGATGGGGCCATAGTTTCCGGAAACTGCGTGTCTGCATGCGATAAAAACAGCACCTACGCTCACCAAAACAACCCTGTCATAGAGGCATTGTACAAGCGTCACGGCAAGGACATAAACTTCATCGGCTGCATCATAACCAATGAAAACGTCACCCTTCAGGATAAGAAACGAAGCTCCTCCTATGCCGTAAAATTGGCCAAGATGCTTGGCGTCGAAGGGGTAATCATAACGGAAGAAGGCTTTGGAAATCCCGATACCGACTTGATAATGAACTGTAGAAAGGCCGAGCGCGCCGGCATAAAGACGGTGCTCATAACGGACGAGTATGCAGGCAGAGACGGAGCAAGCCAGTCGCTTGCCGATGCAGCCCCCGAAGCCGACGCCGTCGTAAGCGTGGGCAATGCCAACCCCACCGTCAAGCTACCGCCCATGGAAAAGGTCATAGGTTTTAGCGAATTTGTTGACGTCATAGCCGGAGGATTTTCTGGTGCATTAAAACAGGATGGCTCCATTGAGGTGGAATTGCAAGCCATAACCGGAGCTACCAGCGAGCTAGGTTTCACCTGTCTATCGGCAGAAACCAGGTAAAATAAAAAATATAGGAGGTGTTGACCCATGGCAAAGGGAAAGCTGGCAGGTAAAAAGCTGATTCTCCTTGGCGAGCGGGATGGTATTCCTGGTCCCGTCATGGAGGCCTGTTTGAAGGATAGCGGCGCTGAAATCGTATTTTCCGTGACCGAATGTTTCGTCTGAACGGCCGCGGGAGCCATGGACCTGCAGAACCAGCAGCGCATCAAGGACGCCGTTGATAAGTATGGAGCAGAAAACGTAGTAGTGATACTCGGTAGCTCTGACCCTGAGGGTGCAGAAATTTATGCAGAGACGGTAACTAACGGCGATCCGACTTATGCAGGTCCTTTGGCAGGAGTCCCGTTGGGACTCGCAGTTTACCATGTTTTTGAGCCTGATATACGAGAAGAAGTAGATCCTGCTGTTTGGGAAGAACAGATGGGAATGATGGAGATGGTCTTGGATCCGGAAGCCCTGTCTCAAGCGGTTGCGAAGATGCGCGAGCAATACAGCAAATATTCGCTCTAATATGGTCATGAGATGGGGGGGATGATTGAATGGCGTACAAGGTAGTTCATTACATAAACCAATTTTTTGCCGGCATAGGCGGCGAGGAAAGGGCAGACTATCCCCCGGAGGTTCGCGAAGGGATTGTGGGGCCCGGTCAGGCCCTGCAGGCTGCCTTGGGCGGAGAGGCCACCATCGTCGCTACGGTAATTTGTGGGGACGGCTATTTCGCCGAGCATATGGATGAAGCCATAGAAAAAATTATAGATTTCATAAAGGGATATCGGCCCGATGCCTTTGTTGCCGGACCCGCTTTCAACGCTGGTCGTTACGGTATGGCATGCGGTGCCATATGCGATGCAGTGAGCAAGAGGTTGAACATTCCTGTCGTCACTGCCATGTACCCGGAAAATCCGGCAGTCGAGATCTACAGGAAGGGCTTATATATAGTTGAGACAGCCGATAGCGCGAGAGGCATGCGCGATGCCATACCGAGGATGGCAAAGTTGCTTCTCAAGCAATTGAAGGGTGAGCCCATAGGCCGACCCAAGGAAGATGGCTATATCGAACGGGGCATCCGTTTCAACATCTTCCGCGATAAGCTTGGAGCAGAACGAGCTGTCGATATGCTAGTGAAAAAGCTTAAAGGTGAGGAATTCGTCACCGAGTATCCCATGCCCTCCTTTGACCGCGTTCCGCCGGCTCCGGCCATAAAGGACATGAAGAAGGCTAAGATCGCTTTGGTCACCTCTGGCGGAATAGTACCCAAGGGCAATCCCGACAGGATAGAAGCTTCGAGCGCTAGTAAGTTTGGAGAATACAGCCTCGAGGGGCTGGATGATCTCACTTCTCAGACGCACGAGACGGCCCACGGGGGTTATGATCCGACCTACGCAAACGAGGACCCCGACAGGGTATTGCCCCTTGATGTCGCCAGACAGCTTGAGCGCGAAGGTGCCTTTGGGTCTTTGCACGATAAATACTACGCAACGGTTGGCAATGGCACTCCTGTGGCATACGCCAAGAAGTTTGGCGAGGAGATCGCCAAGAGATTGAAGGCGGCCAACGTCGATGGAGTGATACTCACCTCCACCTGAGGAACCTGTACTCGTTGCGGTGCAACGATCGTAAAAGAGCTGGAAAGGGCAGGCCTGCCCACAGTTCATGTGTGCACAATAGTTCCCATATCACAGACCGTCGGAGCAAATAGGATAGTTCCCGCTATTGCCATACCTCACCCCCTGGGAGATCCAACGAAATCCCTGGAAGAGGAAAGGGCGATAAGGCGTCGTTTGCTCATGAAGGCTTTGTCTGCCTTGCAGACTGACATAAGCGAGCAGACGGTATTCACCGATTGATGGGTTGGACGTTGCAGTAACAAAAGGGCCAAAGAGTCTATCCTTTGGCCCTTTATTTGACTTAGAACGTTATTTCCTGATGAGGAGCGTGCATGATAACATGCAAAAGGTTGCTATAAGACAGTATGCTTATTGCCTGAATCACGTGCCTGAGTTGTCCTATTACTATGGTAATACACCTTTCTGGGAAAGAAACAACAAAGGAGAGTCCGAGTATCTCGCCTCTTTATCGAAGTTCATGCGCACCTACGATGACGCAATACGTTATGCTCCAAACCAGGCCTTTATTGGAGGTATTTCTTTAAAGGATCTGGAGGCTCATGAAACTCCATGGTACGAAAAGCCCTTAAAAGAGGCTTCGCGTTTCGGTAGATTTGGGGAGATAATGCCTGAAGATGAATTTTTGGGCCTCATGGACATATGTGACGTCTTTGACATCATTTGGCTTGAAGGTTCTTTTTCCGGTAAGGTCCGAGAAAAACTTCAAGCTCATCCCTTGATGAACCAAAATATCTTGCAGAGACTTGAAAAAGGACATACCGCAGATGAAATCGAGCAGGAAATAGAAGAGGGAAGCGCTTTGCCCCTCTACTTTGATGGTCGCATTATAGGTTGTTGCAGGAAGGCGCACGAGTTCGATGAATGTTTGTCCTCATACGTATTGCTTGAAAATATCGCCTGCAAGGCAGGCGGTGTTTTGGCCTTGCTGCATTTACTGAACAACGCAAAGATGAAGCCCGAAGAGGTCGATTTCATCATCGAATGTTCCGAGGAAGCGGCAGGAGATATGAACCAGCGGGGAGGAGGCAATTTCGCAAAATCAATTGGCGAGATAGTAGGTTGCGTCAATGCCAGCGGATGCGACGTAAGGGGTTTCTGCGCAGGCCCCGTTTACGCCTTAATAAATGCCGCTGCACAAGTGGCTTCCTGCATAAGGAAAAACGTCGTCGTGTTGGCCGGCGGCGCAGTGCCAAAGCTTTACATGAATTCAAGGGATCATGTAAAAAAGGGCATGCCTGCCCTTGAAGATGCATTGGGCAATTTCGCGATACTTCTTGCGCCGGAAGACGGCGTCACCCCTGTCATGAGATTGGATGCCATAGGCAAGCACTCCGTAGGAGCAGGAGCATCTCCGCAGGCCATAACCGAGGCCTTGGTCTACGAGCCCTTGAAAAGAGTGGGGTTAAATTTTCTTGACATAGACAAATATGCTGCAGAGCTTCAAAATCCCGAAATTACATTGCCTGCCGGTGCAGGAAATGTGCCTGAGGCTAATTTTAAGATGATAGCGGCCTTGGCCGTCATGAAAAAAGAGCTTGATAAGGCAGGCATGAACGATTTTATAAGGCAGCGTGGAATGCCCGGATTTGCCCCTACCCAAGGACATATCCCTTCGGGAGTGCCCTTTATTGGACATGCATGTGAGGATATAAAGGAAGGCAAGATGAAGCGGGCAATGATCATAGGAAAGGGAAGCCTCTTTTTGGCTCGCCTGACTAATTTGTCCGATGGAGCTTCTTTCATCATTGAATTCCCCTCACCCATAGCCCAAAAAGAGGAAGGGCTAATCAGCAAGGACGAGATAAGGGATACCATTTTGGAGGTGCTAGCTGATCTTGCCGATACCCTAAAGGGCGCTGGCGCAAAGTGAGGTCAAGAGGTGAAATGAAGTGGATAAAATGGCGATGAAAAGATTAATCGGTGAAGCACTGGATGAGATAGTCATGTCCGCAAGGGGAAGGGGCGAACTTGTGCCCATTGGCCTAATGAGCAGCGGAAGCGAGCTGGGGCCTGAGGAGCTTGCATTGGCTGGAAAACTTGCGCAGGATGAATATCGTTTCATCAAGGTCGTGATGATAGGACCCCGCGTCAAAGGATTTGACGACCTGGAATGGATAGAGACCGATGATTGCGAAGCTGACATACAGAAGGCCATGGAAGATGCCTTGAAAAGTGGTCGAATAAAGGGTGCCGTCGCCCTTCATTATCCATTCCCCCTGGGGGTTGCAACGGTCGGCATGATACACACGCCGGCCAATGGCAAACCCCTCATAATTTCGACCTCCACCGGTACGTCGTCGACAAACAGGGTTGAAGCCATGATATTAAATGCCATTTACGGCATAGCCGTTGCCAAGGCTAAGGGCATAAAAGATCCCACAGTCGGCATCTTAAACGTCGACGGCGCACAGCTCGTTTACAGGTCTCTTAAAAAACTTACCGAGCAGGGTTATGGCATCACCTTTGGAAGCAGCGTCAGGCAGGACGGCGGTCCCATACTTAGAGGAAACGACCTGATCTCTGGGGCCGTCGACGTATGCGTTACGGATACCCTGACCGGCAACGTCCTGGTCAAGGTCTTTGGCGCCTACAATACGGGCGGAAATTACGAGTCCCTTGGTTGGGGGTACGGGCCTTCCGTGGGCGAGGACTGGCCTTACGTCATCTCCATAATATCTCGTGCCTCTGGAGCTTGCGTCATTGCAAATGCGATTCGTTTTACGGCTGAGGTCGTCACTGCGGGCTTGTCCTCCCTTGTAAAAAAGGAATTGAATATGGCAAAAACGGCCGGCCTCGAAGGGGTATTGGGTGAGCTGCATGACAGGCAGGAAGAAAAGCGATCGCCAGTTGAACAACCAAAGCCGGAACCTACGGACGAGGAAATCCACGGCATCGATGTTTTGACCATAGAGGATGCCGTCAAGGTGCTTTGGGCTCACGGCATCTATGCCGAATCCGCCATGGGTTGTACGGGTCCCGTTATTAAAGTTCCCTCTCGCCTTTCGGCACAAGCCATAAAGGTCCTGACAAAAGAGGGCTATCTGTAAGTTTATACGCTAAATATAAACTGTGCTTTATACACGAAAGGAGCGACCTTTTAAAGTTGCTCCTTTCGTTGTTTTTAAACCTATAGTATAATATTTGCAACTTGATGAATTTTGTGATGTTAGAAACTTATCTCAATTGTGATTATATTTCGATGGCATATCAGCGAAGTTATTTTACATTTCAATTAGAGATCGGGAGTAAGAGCAGGGTGTTTTATTTCAAGGGAGGTGATATTTACCACAAAAACGGGCAAGAGGCGCCATGTCTTCATGTCTTGGTTAGAGCGATAGAAAAGGAGGGGAAAATATGGAGGCAATTTTGAAGCTTAACAGTTTCATCAATAGCATCGTATGGGGCCCATGGATGTGTGTCTTTCTTGTTGGTACAGGAGTCTATTTGACGTTTTTATTAGGATTTCCTCAAATTAGATACTTCGCTCTTTCGTTTAAATATGCCTTATCCAAGAGTGCTCGTAAGGGCCAGGGAACAGAGGGTACCATTTCGCCCTTTGCAGCGCTAGCCACCGCTCTTGCTTCCACCGTTGGCTCAGGGAATATTGCAGGTGTTGCCACCGCCATTCACCTTGGCGGGCCCGGAGCCATGTTTTGGATGTGGGTATCAGCTGTCTTTGGCATGACCACCAAGATGGTGGAGGTCACGCTTGCCACGCGGTTTAGGGAAAAGGACGAACTGGGAAACTGGCGTGGCGGCACCATGTACGTCTTAAAGACAGCAACCGGTCAAAAATGGTTGGCCTGGCTTTTTGCTCTCTTTGCTGGTTTGGCCTCCTTCGGCATAGGCAATATGACCCAGGCCAACTCTGCGGCTGGCGCTGTAAATCTTGGCTTTAATGTACCTACATTGTATACAGCTATAGCCCTTGCCGTGTTAACAGGGCTTGTGATAATAGGCGGATTAAAGAGCATAGCCAATGTGACTACAATATTGATACCGTTCATGTGTCTTTTCTATATTATCGGTGGTGTTGTTTTGTTTGCAACTCACATTGAACAGATGCCAGCGGCCTTTAAGGCCGTATTTTATTATGCCTTCCATGATCCTATGGCCCTCCCGGGTGCAATAGCGGGGTGGTCGGTAAGGCAGGCATTGATCAAAGGTGTTGCAAGAGGCATCTTCTCGAACGAAGCCGGGCTAGGTTCAGCTCCAATGGTGCATTGCACCGCTATAACTGATCATCCGGTAAGGCAGGGGACGATGGGCATATTCGAGGTTTTTTTGGACACGATAGTGATTTGCACAATAACGGGGATGAGCATAATTGCTACTGGAACTCTTACGGGATACCCGGAGCTTTCAGGTGCGCAGCTGACGTTAACTGCATTTAAAACTTTATGGGGAGAGACTGGCATAATATTTTTAGCAATTTCTTTGGCACTTTTTGCCTATTCCACCGTCCTCGGATGGTATTGGTACGGTGAGACTGGCCTGACTTACGTGTTTGGCCTTAAGATTATCCCTGTTTATAAGTTCCTTTGGATCGTCTGTATAATTTTAGGCGGTTGGGGCGGAAGCCAGTTCCTGCACAATATTTGGGACCTGGCCGATACGTTAAACGGCCTGATGGCCATACCTAACCTCGTAGCTTTGTGGTGGGTATCGGGAGAGGTGCGTCGTTTGGTCAGGGACTTCGATGCCAAGAGGTCGCGTGGAGAACTGGTGTAAGTTGTAAGATCAAAAGAAAGGGAGGCATACGCCTCCCTTTCTTCGTTGATATTGGGGGTGTTTTGATTGAATTTGAGACCGACGAGATACGAGGTGAACCTCAGAAATTTGCAACATAACTTCAATTGTGTGAGAAGTTTTGTAGGCCCCAATGTCCAAGTGATGTCGGTCGTCAAGGCAAACGGATACGGGATGGGGATAGTTCGAATCGCGATGGCACTGGCGGAAGCGGGATGTCAACGATTTGCCGTTGCAACCCCCGATGAGGCCATTGCCTTGAGGGAAGCGGGGATCAGTGAACCGTTGCTTGTCCTTGGGCCTTCCCCTTACGAGGCTGCCGAATACTATGTAAGACACGACATAGCAGCAGCCCTAACCGACATGGCCTTTGCCCATGCAGCTAGTCAGGCGGCGCAAAGACAAGCCAAGGTGGCGCGCCTTCATTTGAAGATCGACTCCGGCATGGGAAGGATTGGCTTTTTGCCCGAGGAGTTGCCAAGGGTGCTACCCGAACTTAAAGGCTTGCCGGGACTTGACATGGAAGGAGCCTTTACCCACTTTGCTACGGCTGATGAAATAAATCTGGAGTACACCCATTGGCAATTCAAGAGATATATGAAAGCTTTGGACATACTGGATGAGTTCGGGGTCAAGGTTAGGTTGCGCCATGTCTGTAATAGCCCAGCCACGCTTAACGTTCCCAAATATCACTTGGATGCTGTCAGGCCGGGATTGATACTCTACGGTATGTGGCCGTCCGAATATTGCAATAAGCCCTTCGATCTCAAGCCCGTCTTTCAGGTCAAGACTGGGGTGGCTGCATTGAGGATGCTTCCCCTTGGAAGCGGCGTGGGTTACGGGCTGCACTACATGACGAGGGGCGAAGAGAGGATAGCCATACTTCCCATAGGATACCATGACGGTTATCCCAGGCCTCTTTCCATGAGGGCCTCCGTCTTGATAAAGGGCGTGCGTGCCCCCATCGTTGGAAACATATGCATGGATCAAACTATGGTAAACGTCACTCACATCCCTAACGTTAAAGTGGGTGACGAAGTCGTGCTCATAGGTGTCCAGGGTAAGGAGCGCATAACGCCTGAGGAGATAGCCGGCTTGCTTGGCACGATAAATTACGAGGTGCCCAATTTATTTACTCCCCGAGTCCCACGTGTATATTTGCAAGAAAATATAGTATAATGACAATTAAAGTGCTAGTTTTAATTATCTCAATTAGTTTTTAAACCATCTCAAACAAAGGGGGCTTTTTTAGATGAGGATAGGATGTCCGAAAGAGGTAAAGGACAACGAGTTCAGGGTGGGGCTCATCCCTGCAGCCGTTAAGGCATACGTTGATGCCGGTCATGAGGTAGTGGTGGAGAAAGGCGCTGGCGTTGGCTCCAACATTACTGATGAGGAATACAAAGCAGCAGGAGCCAAGATCCTCGATTCTGCCAAAGAGGTTTGGGCAACATCCGACATGATAGTAAAGGTAAAAGAACCCCTTCCTCAAGAGTATGACCTGATGCGCGAAAATCAAATCATCTATACTTACTTTCATTTCGCAGCAGATGAGGAGCTCACCAAAGCGTGTCTTGAAAAGAAGATAATAGCAATAGCCTACGAGACCGTTCAGGAAGCTGACGGTTCGCTTCCTTTGCTGAAGCCAATGAGCACCATCGCTGGGCGAATGGCCTGCCTGATGGGGGCTTACTACTTGGGCAAACCCCATGGTGGCATGGGACTACTTCCCACGGGTGTTCCGGGAGTGGCTCCCGCCAATATATTGGTAATTGGAGGCGGCAGCGTCGGAAGCAACGCAGCCAGGGTTGGAGCAGGATTGGGCGCGAGGGTAACCATACTTGACGTCAACCCCAATGCTTTAGAGCGTCTGGCTCAAACAATGCCTCCCAATGTCTTTCCCGTGTTCAGCGACAGCCATACCCTGGAAGCCGGCTTGCGGGAAGCCGATATAGTCGTTGGAGCCGTGTTAATACCCGGAGCTAAGGCGCCAAAGCTCGTTAAAAGAGAGCATCTTAAGATGATGAAACCTGGTTCTGTAATTGTAGATGTGGCAATAGATCAGGGCGGCTGCACTGAAACATCCAAGCCTACGACCCATTCTGATCCCGTATATATTGTCGACGGTGTGGTCCATTATTGCGTGGCAAATATGCCCGGAGCTTATGCGAGGACTGCCACATATGCCTTGAACAACAGCACCATACTATATGGCCTACAGCTGGTAAAGAAGGGCGTAGAGCGCGCAGTGAAGGAAAATCCTGCTTTGCTGAAGGGCTTGAACATGTACAAGGGGATAATCACGTTTAAACCGGTCGCCGAGGCCTTTGGCATGATGGATCACTATAAACCGGCAGAAGAGGTCATTAGGTAGGCAGCAAACCCATGCTTCGTTAGAATAAAGCCATATAAATAGCGGAAGCTTGCAAGCTTCCGCTATTTATACTTCAAAATGAGCTATGTTCGCTAAAGAGGTCTCGATCTGCCTAGCTGTATCTTCGTTTTTTTCCTAAATTTTGGGGTTCGGCCAGGAACAAATCCGAACTGCGTATTTTTCGGCGTGGTTTTATCTTTTTATCTCTTGAAATTGAACGCGTGTCTTTCTTGCCTTTGGCCCACGAGGAGTCCTTTCTCTTCAGGGGTTCTCGCTTTAATTCTCGCTTTAATTCCTCCTCCAGGTCGTAGCCACCCGCGCTATCTGCGTTCGTTCTTTTAAGCAACTTTGCGACCAATGCTACGGGATCGCTTTTTTCGAGCAGTTCCCCTGCCCATGTCAGCACATCTTCGTCAACCTCATCGGTGCCAAGGAGGTCCTTTTCGTATTCGACCTTCCTTTTTTTGTTTATGTCATTGCGGTTTGGCACGGTAAGCCATTTGGCCTTTATTTTAGTTTTGCCAATCATTTGTTTAATGTGCCGCGTTTCTTGGGGAGTAAGGACCAAGACATCCTTGCCATGAGCACCCGCCCTTCCGGTGCGCCCGCTGCGGTGTATGAAGGTCTCGAGATCGTCTGGCAGGCCGTACTGAACGACGTAATCAACCCCCGGCACGTCAAGGCCCCTTGCTGCCACGTTCGTCGCTACCAAGAGGGATGTTTGTCCGGATTTAAATGCCCCCAGGGAAGCGCTTCTTTCTCTCTGCGTCATGTCCCCATTTAGGCATAATGCCTTAAAGCCCTTTGCAGAAAGCTTTTTTGCAATTTCCATTGTCTCTGCCTTCGTGCGACAAAAGATGAGGCCCTTGGTCGGACTTTCCCACAAAAGCACATTGACCAGCCCCTCAAAGGCAAACCTTTGGGGGACCGTGTAGATTTCATGCTCTATATCTGAATGCTGGTTTTCGTCTTCGACGAGGTCAATGCAAAGTGGCTCATTGAGGTATTTCTTGGAAATTGTCATTACCTCTTCGGGCATGGTGGCGGAAAAAAGCCACGTCCTCTTTTTCTTGGGAAGCGCTTGAAGAATGGCTTCGAGTTCCTCTTTAAAGCCCATGTCCAGCATGCGATCCCCTTCGTCAAGTATGATGCTGTGTATGCCTTCTGGTTTAAGCGTGCCTTGGCGCAAGTGATCCAACGTCCTGCCGGGAGTGCCGATGACTATCGATGCGCCCTTTCTTAGCTCTCGAATTTGCTTGGCCATGTCCATTCCGCCCACCAGGCTGGCCGTGGAGATGTCCTGATTTTGCCCCAACCAACATGCTTCCGCATTAGTTTGTAGGGCTAATTCCCTGGTGGGAGAAAGTATCAGTACCTTAGGGTTACCGCTATCGAGGTTTCCTTCGTTGTAGATGGGAAGCAGAAAGGCAAGCGTCTTTCCGGAACCCGTCTTTGCCCTTACTATCACATCTCTCTTAAAGCTGTCGAGGTTCAGCATCTCCCTTTGAACAGGAGTCGGTGAAGCAAATCCCTTAGCCTCGATGGCATCAAGCAATCTCTCGCTCAATCCGTACTTTTTAAATCCGTT